>ENA-OQDE01000114-OQDE01000114.1-human-gut-metagenome-genome-assembly--contig:-NODE-114-length-49699-cov-6.155531_pt1 | contig 49699 bp, 50 predicted proteins | sample MGYA00242768_ERZ504595 | MGnify/ENA primary metagenome ERZ504595 (study PRJEB26092, sample SAMD00036307) | human gut metagenome | host: Homo sapiens | study: EMG produced TPA metagenomics assembly of...
CAGAAAAGAGCAGACCAATCTGTTCCGCGAGATTGCAGAAATATTTGCATAAGAAAACCGATGGTTTTGACTACGATTAGTCTATACCATCGGTTCTTTTGTTACAAGTTTACCTCTGAACAGTAACTACAATACCTTGCCGGACATGAAAACAGTAAAACAACTATGGACATCTACGCAAAGGTAAAGTACAATAAACCTGAAGAACTTTTTGATGTAGTGAATCAGGCGTTTATACAGGATAAATAATATATTTGAAATGCCAGTTTGACATTTCAAGTTTTAAACAGGAATTGCCGCACACAGTATTCTGGTACGGATATGAGGGATGGATATGGATAAATTAGTAGAAGTGGATGCTCAATATAGAGAGTGGATTTCCGAAGTGAGTAAACGCTTTCATCAAAGCCAGATTAAGGCTGCGGTGAAAGTGAATGATGAGATGCTTCGATTTTACTGGCAGTTAGGAAAAGAACTTCATGATAGAAAAGATAAGTTCTCTTATGGACAGAGCTTTTACAAAACAATCAGTCGTGATCTGCGTAGAGAACTGCCGGATGTAAAGTCATTTTCGGAGACAAACTTACGATATATGCAGAAATTTGCAGAACTATATAGCGAAATTTCAAATCTTCCCCAAGTTGGGGAAGATTTCAGAAGCGAAGAAATTGAGCCGCTTTTTGCAATTCCGTGGGGACATCATAAGATTATTATTGATAAGTGCAATGGAAATCCGAAAAAAGCATTGTTCTTTGTAAATCAAGTGATTCAAAATAATTGGTCGCGCGCAGTATTGCTGAATTTTTTAGATACCGATCTTTATGAGCGGCAGGGAAAGGCAATCACAAATTTTAATCTGACACTTCCGGCCATGCAGAGCGATTTGGCACAGGAGATCACAAAAGATCCATATAAGTTTGATTTCATTACCTTGACCCAAAGCTATAACGAAAAGGAACTGAAGGATGCACTGATGGATAATATTCAGAAGTTTCTTTTGGAACTGGGCAATGGATTTGCTTTTGTGGGACGGGAATATCGAATTGAAATTGGCTCAACAGAGAACTTCATTGATATGTTGTTTTACCATATTCGCCTACATTGCTATGTAGTAGTTGAGGTAAAGGTCACAGAATTTGAATCATCTATGCTGGCCAGCTGGGAACCTATGTAGTGGCAGTTAATCATCAGCTAAAAACAGAGAAAGATGAACCGACGCTTGGCTTGTTAGTGTGTAAATCCAAGGATGATATAAAAGCACAGTACGCATTGGAAGCAAGTAGTCAGCCTCTGGGCGTGTCAGCATATGAATTGTCAAAACTGATACCGGAGAATTTTAAAGGTTCGTTGCCTTCGATTGATGAGATTGAAAGTGAACTGCGGAAAGATACGGAAGGCTGACAATAAAGGTGTCTAGCTATTCATAAAGAATCGGGACAATTTTTGTGGTCCGCACATCGGATAACTGAGAAGCAGAAAGCCGGAAAAGCCCGGAATATCAAGGAAAAACAGCTCAAAAACTCGCGCAATATGGTCTCAAAGCAGCTCGTCGCGCTCCGCAGTTTTCAAAGAGATAATTATCTCGAAAGAGACAATCGAATTATGTTTACAAACCCCGGAAAATCAAGGTTTTCCGGGGTTTTCTTATACCAAACGGGTTGATATGTTTCAAAGTGAAGTTCCTTAAATCTTTGAAGCCGCAAAATGATGCAAGCTCTTTCTTTGATTTGGATTCTATGCAGAAAGCCAAAATTTGCGTAGACCACTTCCGCGGCGTTCCATGTATTTCATGCGGTGAAAATTCCTTTGCGATTTTTTGGTTGACAATGTCAAAATTACATAGTATCCCCACTCGCTTGAAACCTTGAAGCGTTCTGGCGCGGCGGAGATCGAGCAAGTGGCAGCTTCAGATACAGTGAAAAATATACTTTGCCTTGGGACGGAGATAAATGAGATTCTTGAAACACTCATTGTGCGTGGGCAGAAAAGCGGCGAGGTAAGAAAAGAAGTTGTTCCTGTGCTGACGGTCTATGTCCTCTCCACAAGCATTGATTCGCTGCTTGCGCTTGCCGAGACAAAGGGAAAATTCATTTGCGCGCAGAATGGTATGACAGAAGAGGAGTTCCTCGACTATGGTTTCCGACAGATAATCAACTCTATCCTTGAAGTACGAATATGATGAGGGTGCGACATGGATAAAATGTATCTTAGAGATGCAGTATTGGTAGCGCAATGAGAAAGTTATATGAGAAAAACGCATAACGAACCACGCAGATTTCGCTTGAGATATTATGACGATTCAAGAGGTTAAGAGAGCGTAAAGATCATTGCAATCAGGAAAAGGTGAGGTGGTATAAATGGTTGAAAATATAGAAAAGAAATTAGTTAGAGGATTTTCCGTTATTTTGTCCGAAATGTAAATATACTTGTGTGATTTATTTTAGAAATAAAAAAATTGAAGAAATTAAAACGCCAGACGCTTAGACGCAGAGCAAGACCTGATAGATGAAGGTTTGCTCTGCGTTTTGTAATCAATACACTCAGCACGCCTGCAAATGACACATGTCTTACCGTAGAAATGCAACTGCTTCATACGGGCACTGGAGCTGTTTTATGCAAATACGAAAGAAATGGAAGAAAAATAGGGGAAACATCAAACATGGAGGACAAAGGAATGAATAACGAAGTTAGTATTACTGCCCTGATGAGTTCATTTGGACGGGCGTTTCATGCAGAAAATGAAGATCATCCGGTTTTCGCGGATCATCTTGCAAAAGAGCTGATGACAGCAGAAGAATATGCCGCCGTTCTGACTGGCACAAAGCAATATGTTATGCTCGGCGCAGGTCTGGATACCTTCGCTTTTCGGGAAAAAGAATTCTTATCAAAACATAGGGTATTTTAAGTTGATCATCCCCTGACGCAGAAAGATAAAATAGAACGGATCACCCGTGCCGGTTGGACGATTCCTGATAATCTCACCTTTGTTCCTGCGGATTTTACGAAAGATAATGTAGCGGAACGTCTGATCGATGGGGGGTGACGCATCTGTGAAAACATTTTTCTCATGGCTCGGCATAACGTATTATCTTTCGACGGAAGCAATCAATACGATGTTGGCTGCACTTTCCGAACTTTGTGCGGATGGGAGTTCGCTTGTGTTTGATTATCCAGATGAGAATTTCTTTGATGCTTCCGAAAAGCGTGTGCAGAACACAATTATGATGGCAAAAGCAGGTGACGAGCCAATGCAATCAGCCTTTTCCTATAGCGAGATTGAAAAACTCCTGGAGAAACATGGCTTTCTGATTTATGAGTTGTTGACACCGGATGATATTCAAAGGGATATTATCGACAAGGCAGGGGCGGATATGAAAGCCTTTGAGCATGTTAATTACTGTCTTGCTGTCAGGAAAAACTAAAAAGGCTGTCACACAACCAGTCGGATCAGGTAACTTTTTTACAAGATAACAGGAATGGGAAATTGCCCTCCGAAAAAAGATTGTCTAAAATATAACAAACGAGACAGGAAATGTTTCAATAAAGGAGGAAAAAGCAGCATGGCAGAAGTAAACGCTGTGGAAAAGCAGCCTGTTACCCAAGAGTACCTGAAAAAAATGGACGCCTATTGGCGTGCGGCAAACTATCTTGGAGCAGCACAGTTATATTTACTGGACAACCCGTTATTACGCGAGCCGTTGACGATGGATCATATAAAGAAAAAGATCGTCGGACACTGGGGAACCGTTCCGGGACAGAACTTTGTATACGTTCATTTAAACCGTGTCATCAAAAAATATGATCAGGATATGATCTTAATTTCCGGTCCTGGCCACGGTGGAAACTTTTTTGTGGCAAATACATATTTAGAGGGAACTTACAGCGAGGTATATCCGAACATCGGAGAGGATATGGACGGATTGAAAAAACTGTGTAAACAGTTTTCTTTTCCGGGCGGTATCTCAAGCCATGTTGCACCGGAAACTCCTGGTTCCATCAACGAGGGCGGTGAGCTTGGATATTCACTGGCACACTCTTTTGGTGCGGTATTTGACAACCCGGATCTGGTTGCAGCATGTATCGTCGGAGACGGTGAGTCCGAGACAGGACCGCTTGCAACTTCCTGGCAGTGCAACAAATTTTTAAACCCGAAAACAGACGGTGCGGTTTTACCGATCCTGCATCTGAACGGATATAAGATCAGCAACCCGACCATCTTAGCACGTATTTCCCGTGAAGAATTAGAGCATTTCTTCGACGGATGCGGCTGGAAACCGTATTTCGTGGAGGGCGATGAGCCGATGGATATGCACAGCAAGATGGCGGCTGCCTTAGATCAGGCGATGGATGAGATCAAGGCGATTCAGAAAAATGCGAGAGAAAATGATGATCTGACCAGACCGAAATGGCCGATGATCGTACTCCGCACCCCGAAGGGCTGGACAGGACCAAAGGTAGTGGATGGCAATCAGATCGAAGGCTCTTTCCGTGCACATCAGGTTCCGATCATGATGGACAAACCGGAACATCTTCAGATGTTAAAAGACTGGCTGTTAAGTTATCATCCGGAGGAGCTGTTTGATGAGGACGGAAAACTGATTCCGGAATTAAAGGCATTAGCACCGACCGGCGACCGCAGGATTGGATCAAACCCGCATGCAAACGGGGGTAAATTACTGCGCGATCTGCGTCTGCCTGATTTTAAAGATTATGCTGTGGATGTTCCAAAGCCGGGTGCTGTGGAAGCGCAGGATATGATCGAACTTGGCGGATTTGTCAGAGATATTTTCGAGTTAAATGAAGATGCAAAGAACTTCCGTATTTTCGGACCGGATGAGACGATGTCAAACCGTCTTGGAAAAGTATTTGAGGCAACGAACCGTGACTGGAACGGTGAGGCTTATGATACGGATGAATTCCTTGCACATGACGGACGTGTCATGGACTCTATGTTGAGTGAGCATATGTGTGAGGGATGGTTAGAGGGATATCTGTTAACCGGACGTCATGGATTCTTTGCAAGTTATGAGGCATTTATCCGTGTGGTTGATTCCATGTGTGCACAGCATGCAAAATGGTTAAAGGTTTGCAACCAGCTTCCGTGGAGACAGTCCATTGCATCCTTGAACCTGATTTTAAGCTCGAATGTATGGCAGCAGGATCACAATGGATTTACACATCAGGATCCGGGGTTCTTAGACCACATTGCAAATAAAAAATCAGACGTGGTACGCCTTTATCTGCCGCCAGATGCAAACTGTTTATTATCCTGCTTCGATCACTGTATCCGCAGCCGCAACTATGTCAATGTGCTCGTGACATCCAAACATCCGAGACAGCAGTGGCTGACCATGGAGCAGGCAGTCAAACACTGTACACAGGGTATCGGCATCTGGGAGTGGGCAAGCAACGACCAGGCGAAGAGCCGGATGTAGTTATGGCATGCTGCGGTGATACACCGACATTAGAGACATTGGCAGCCGTTACGATCTTAAGAGAGGCATTGCCGGAGATTAAGATTCGTGTGATCAACGTTGTCGATCTCATGAAATTAGAGCCGAACACGAAACATCCGCACGGACTCAGCGATGCAGAATACGATGCACTCTTTACCAAAGACAAACCGATCATTTTTGCATTCCACGGTTATCACACACTGATCCATGAGCTGACCTACCGCAGAACCAACCGCAACATCCACGTTTACGGTTATCAGGAGGAAGGTACGATTACAACACCGTTTGATATGCGTGTACAAAACGAAATCGACCGTTTCCACTTAGTAAAGAACGTCATCAAATATCTGCCACAGCTTGGAAACAGAGGATCTTATCTGGTACAGCAGATGAACGACAAACTCGTAGACACAAACAGTACATCCACGAGTACGGTCAGGATCTGCCTGAGGTAAGAGACTGGAAATGGAATCTGTAAGATAAATCTGAAAAATAGTTACATCTTTTTGCGGAACTGTGCCGGCGTAAGCTGGTGCCGTTCCGTAAATATTTTATAGAAATAACCTTTGTTGTGGTAACCGACCGCTTCCGTGATCTGGTCGATCGTGGCATCGGTCGTAAGAAGCAGCGTTTCAGCGCGGCGCAGGCGCAGAAGCTGTAAGTATTCCGTATAGGTAAGCCCGGTCTGTGTTTTTATGAGACGGTTAAAATAATCTTCCTGAAAATGAAATTCCTCAGAAAGTCCTGTAATGGAAATCTGGGTCAGATGATTTTCCATATAATCTGTGATCTCTTCAAATAAAATCCAGTTCATCTGTTTTTCGCAGTTGTTTTGACAGCGAAAATTCATAATTTGTTCCAAGAATCCTGAAAATACGCAGCAGTAATCCCTGACAGATCAAAGGGGAGGCAACATCATGCTGTTTTAACTCGGACAGCAGCTGATAAAGCGCCTGTTCCATTTTTTCCAGACCCTCCGGCTGTGGACGGAAATGCAGATACTGCTGCAGATTTTTCTGCTCTAATAATGCCATATTTAAAAAAGAAGCAATTCTTCCGGAAGTGCTCAGATGTTTCATGATATCATTAAAAATAGCATTTGTGATACCGAGAAATAAGATCGTGGAAGAACCACTGTCTAAGATTTCCTGATGTTCACAGTTGCGGTCGATCAGGCAGAGTTCCCCCTTGTGGAAAGTAAATTCATTGCCGAGGATCTTCTGACGGTATTCGCCGTCCACGATATAAAAAAGTTCGAGATATTCATGTGAGTGCATCTGGGTGCGCATGCCCGGTTCAAACCGTTTCTCGTAAGTAAAGGCGGTACCGGAGGGGATGATCGTGGCAGAAACAGTGTGAGGTTCGTGGATATCCCAGATCAGGCCAAACATGTGCTCTGATTCCGGAAGGGGATATGGTTTGACTTCGATATCGTGCTGCGAATACTCCGGACAGACAATGCGGAAACGCTGATAAATATCTGGTGATTCATAAGTTGTATTATCATAAAGAAGATGTCTGATATATTGTTTTAAGTTCATAATAACCTCATCTGAAAGCAGCAAAATGTGAAATATTTTAAATATCTTTAGTTTATCACAGCACATTTTATGGCGCAATATGTCGAAAAGTATGAAAAAAATTTGTAATAAGTATTGTGTGTGTTTATTGAGAGGTGTACTATAATTATGCAAGTACATTCAAAAGCGAAAGGAAGAGGGATTTAGATGACAGGAGAACAATATGTAAGAGCAAATAAAAGAGTATATAATGTGGTAATAATCCTGCTGGCAGTGATGACGATTCTGTCTGTTATGGCATGTCTGGCGGAGTTTAAGATTACGATACTGCTTCAGACTGCAGCTGCAGTTGCGGGAATTATTGTTGTGAATACTTATGCAAAAAAGTTTTGGAATTCAAAAAAGGGTGGGGAAATCCTGCTTGGAACAGGAAGTGCTGTATATTGTGTATTTCTTTTACTGAATCAGAATAATTTTGTTTACGCATATGGAATCCCGCTCTTTGTTGCATGTGTTTTGTATTTAGATGTAAAGTTTGTATATTATGGTATTGGTGTAACTGCAGTAGGAAATATCATTCATATCATAGTGCAGGTTATTACAAAAAGAGCCGATGGGATAGAACTTTTTTTAGTATTATCATTCTTGCAACAGTAGTTTATGCGGTATATGAAGCATCTATCCTCCTTACAAAATTTAGTGAAGAAAATCTGGAAATGCAGGCTGCAGCATCTGAAAAAATGCTGGCTACAGCGGAAAATCTGGTGAAACATTTTGATTCCGCAAAAGAAAAATTAGAGACATTAGAGGAAGTCATCAATAACAACAATGAATCTATTTCCAATATTGCCCAGAGCACGGGAAGTACTGCGGAGGCAATCCAGCAGCAGGCATTGATGTGTGAGGAAATCCATAAGAATACGGACAGTGCAGAAAAAGAAACCGAAGCGATGATTGATAAGGCAAATCATACGATGGAGAATGTGGCAGAGGGTGCGAGACTGGTAACAGGATTAAAAAATCAGGCTGACAATGTGGAGCAGGCAAGTAACCAGGCGCAGAGTCCACCAAACAGGTCAGCAACCGTGTGGAGGAAGTAAAAGGAATTGTTGCGACTATCTTAAGTATCTCCAGCCAGACCAATCTTCTTGCATTGAATGCTTCTATTGAGGCAGCAAGAGCCGGTGAGGCAGGAAAAGGTTTTGCAGTCGTTGCGGAAGAAATCCGTCAGTTATCGGAGCAGACAAAAGATGCAACGAACCGGATCACGGATATCATTCAGGATCTGAATGAAGATGCACAACATGCGATGGACAGTATGGAACATTCTGCGGATTCAATCCGTGAACAGAACGAACTGATTGAGACAACAAAGAATAAATTTGAGACCATCAATGACGAAATGCAGTCACTGGCAAGTGCAATCGGAGAGATCGAGGGAAGTATGCAGTCCATTTTAAACAGTACAGACACAATTTCCCAGAGTATATCGAATCTCTCTGCAACCGGTGAAGAAATAGCTGCTTCTTCCACAGAAGGACTTCAGACAGCAGAACATGCAGTAGATGCAATGAAACAGACCAAAGAGATCATTGATGCTACTTATCTGCTGGCACAGGATCTGGAGTCTTATGCAGAATAGATCAGACAGAAAATAACAGTGGGAGGCTGAAAAGTCAGGTAAAAATAAGTGACTGTTCATACTGGTGTGTGAACAATAACAAAAATGCAGGGATCAGGAGCAGAATGAATATTGCATATTGTGAAGATGAAAAGATCCAGTTAGAATATATGGAGCAACTGATCAGAAAGTGGGCAGACGAAGGGAATGACACTGTTACATATTTTGGCTATGGCAGTGCGAAGGAGCTGTTGTTTGAGCATCCGGACAGTTTCCCGTTCGATCTGCTCCTTTTGGATATTGATATGGACGGCATGGATGGCATGGCGCTCGCAAAGGAGATCCGGAAAAAAGATCAAAAACTTCCCATCGTTTTTTTGACGAACCGCAGTGAGTATGTGTTTGAAGGGTATGAGGTTGGCGCATTGCGCTATCTTTTAAAACCGGTGGAGGAGACAAAGTTGTTTTCTCTGCTGGATGAGATTTCTTATGCGCTTGGCAAAGAAAGGCGCTATCTGATCGAAAATGTGGGTGGGGAGACTGTAAAAATTCCGGTCGATACCATTTACAGTGTGGAGGCGAAAGGGCATTATATCCGTCTGCACACGAGCGTGGGTGATTATGAATACAAAAAGAACCTTTCTGAAATAGCAGGAGAATTGATGGAAAATCAGCCGGAACAGGCAGAAAAATTTGTCAGCACGCACAGGAGCTTTATTGTCAGCCTTGCGGCGGTGGAGCGCGTGCAGCGCACAGAGTGCATCCTTTCGGACGGCAGTAGTGTGCCGGTGAGCAGGAATGCTTATAAGAGTGTAAATGAAGCATTTATCCGTTATTATATGGAACATGGGGATATGTGTGAAAAATGAGAATACCGCTGATCACAAAATATTTAGAAGAGAAGAATATGGAGTACCAGAATGCCCTGCTTGAAAAGCAGGTGCAGGAGGTACAAAATATCTATCTTACCATGCGCGGCTGGCGGCATGATTATCACAATCACCTGCAGGCAATGAAAGCGTATGTCAAGATGGGAGAATATGACAGGTTAGAGGAATATTTAGGATTGCTGGAGCAGGACTTAGATCACGTCAATCAGCTGATTGAGACTGGAAATGTCAATTTGGATGCTATTTTAAATTCGAAAATATCCTTAGCACAGAAAAACGGAATTGAGATCGACTATCAGGCAAAATGTCCGGAAACACTTGCTGTCAGTGATATCGACCTCTGTGCTCTGATCGGAAACCTGTTAGACAATGCAGTGGAGTCCTGTGAGAAACTGACCACGGAAAAACCGTTTATCCGCCTTTATATCGGAGTACTCAAAAAACAGCTTTACATTTCGGTGTCGAACGCGACAAATGAGACAGTGCGCAAGATGGATTCGGAGTACATCAGTAAAAAACGGGGAAATCACGGGCATGGATTAAAACGGATCAATCTGGTGGTTGAAAAGTATGGCGGGTACATTAACAGACAGAATGAGCGGGGGTGTTTGTGACGGAGATTATGCTGCCGCTGTAAAAGTTTGGGTAAAAGCCGGGGAGAAAAGGTATGGCCGTCAGGTTGTGGTGGCAGACCGGTGTGTCAGCCACACCTTTTCATTCCAGCCTTTTGTATATTGGCGATACCGTTGGTGCACGGAAGATGACCTTCCGTGCACTTTTTGTGTGAAAGTTCAAAAAGCTGATAGAGTATAGACATAGAAGTGATATCACACCACCACCCAAACGAGAGGAGTCATCAACCATGAACCAACCGAAAAAATACACCGCCGCATCCAACCAGCGTTTCATCCTCCGCGAACTATGGCACTACGACAGATCCACCATCTTTTTTGCCATCGCCGAGATCATTACCCAGATCGGCAAAGGCTTCGGCACCATACTGATTCCATCCATGATCGTAGCGTTTTTAGAGCAGTACCAAAAAGGCATGATCACCCAGGAAACACTGCCCGGAGCAGTCGCAAAACTGGTAACATTTTTTGTCGGATACAGCATCTGGTGCATCATAACCGGATATCTGAAACGGAGAAACCAGTTCCAGTATGTAAAATTCCGCTGCGGCACAATGATTGAATGCACCTATCAGAAATATATGTCACTCGACTATGTGCAGTGCGAGGACGAAAAAGTCCAGCAGCTTTTAAAGAAAGCGGGAGAGGCAGTCAGCGGAAACTACCGGGGCATCGAGGGTGTGCTTCATTACGACGTCGAACTCTTAAAGGAAGCCGGGGCATTGATCCTGTACGCATCCCTGATCTCCGGTGTATCGGCATGGCTGGTCGTACTTTTAGTTGTCATTTCACTGGTTCAGATCTTAAGCTATAAACTGGCAAATAATTACGAATTAAAACACCGTGATGCAAAGGCGAAACTTACAGTGACACAGGACTATCTGGACCGTCAGGCATATGCAGTGGAAAACGGAAAAGATATAAGGCTTTACCAGATGAAAGAATGGTTAAGCGGACATTACCGTGCTGCAAACAAAAAATACCAGGCACTGCTGGCAAAAGAAAAGGCATGTTATTTTGCGGATGATCTCTTTGGGCTGCTGCTGCAGCTTGGCAGGGATGTGGTCTGTTACGGCTATCTGATCGGACAGCTGATGCAGGGAATGTCCATCGCACGTTTTGTGCTTTATATCGGGATCGTCAGTGGATTTTCCACCTATTTTTCGGAACTTACGATGATGATCAGCCAGATCTCATCCTGCTTAAAGCCGGTCGGACAGATGCAGGAATTTACAGAGTTAGAGAATGTATATCACCATGGCGAGGGAGTCCGGTTAAAGGATGAAAAGGAGGCAGTGGAAGTCGAATTTTCACATGTCAGTTTTTCCTATCCGGGCACAGACCATAAGATATTAGATGATGTGAGCTTTCGCATTAAAAAAGGCGGAAAGATGGCGTTAGTCGGCATCAACGGTGCCGGAAAATCAACGATCGTCAAACTGCTCTGCGGTTTTTATATGCCGGATGAGGGACACATTTACATTAACGGAACGGATCTTGCCACGATGGATCTTGATGCGTGGTACCGGTCGCTTGCAGCAGTCTTTCAGGATGCATTTACCTATTCCTTTTCCATTGCGGACAATGTAACATGCAGCATGGGAGAGGACTATGATGCGGAAAAATGCAGGGAGCATTAAAAGATGCCGGCCTCTGGGAGAAAATACAAAAACTTCCACAGAAAGAGAAAACATTTATCGGAAAAGAGGTAAGTGAGGATGGCATCCATCTTTCTGGCGGGGAGACACAGAAACTGATGCTTGCGCGTGCACTCTACAAAGGATGTGCACTGTTGCTTTTGGATGAGCCGACCGCAGCATTAGATGCGATCGCAGAAAATGAGATGTATGAGAAATACAATGAAATGCTGACTGGAAAAACGGCACTGTTTATTTCACACCGTCTGGCATCGACGCGGTTCTGTGACCATATTTTGTTCCTGGAAAACGGAAAGATCACAGAGGAGGGCACCCATGAGGAACTGATGCAGGAAAATGGCGGATATGCCGAAATGTTCCTGGTACAGAGCAGATATTACAAAGAGGAAGGGGCACAGTCACATGAAGAACATATGGCAGGAATTTAAAAGTTTTATAAAGATGATCAGCAAAGGGAAAAAAGATGTGGCTGTTGTCATGGCAGCCGGCGGATTTATGAAAGCAACCGTTCCGTTTCTGGTATTTTATTTTTCGGCACAGATTTTAAACAATGCGATCGAAGGGGATTATGAGGCATGTGTGAAAAGCGTGGCAGCACTTTTGCTGTCGCAGTTTGTCTGTGAACTGGTGAACCGGTTCTGCCAGAAACGGATCGAAGTGCTCGGAGAGAGCTGCCAGCAGATCATAAGACAGCAGATGGCAGACAAGGCATTTGAACTGCAGTATGAAAAATTTGAAAAACAGGAAACGCTTGACGCATTAAGGCGCGCAAAACTTACGGCAGGCGGAAATGGGGACATCAAAGACCAGGTGGATACCTGTTACCAGATCTTTGTACAGTTTTTTTCCATGTGTTATTCGGTCGTATTTTTTCTTCTGCTGTTGCTGAAAATCGATGCCGAACAGAAAAAAACATTTTTTGTCTCCTATGGATCAACGCTGCTTTTGATTGGCTTATATGCAGTTGTTGTAATTGTGAATTTATATCTTGGAAAAATACTCAGCGCGAAACAGTATGAATTTATACATGCAAATGACCACTATAATGCACTGGGCGGCTATCTGGCCGGGATCATGACAGATGAAAGAAATAGCAAAGATATCAGACTTTATGACCTGTCAAAACTCTTTTTGGGGAAATTCAGACAGATGGTGGAGGGCTATAGTATTTATTTACAGATGGGAAAAGTAAATGGAAAATACAGGGGAATGATTGAGGGCATCAACCAGTTTGCAGCAGGCGCTGCATATCTGCTGGCAGGCATGAAAGCATTAAACGGGATGATCGATATCGGAAATGTCATCTTATATGCAGGTGTCATCTCACAGACCGTGAACTGTATTACGGAATTTGGTTCACAGGTCATTTCCTTTCAATTTTGTGCGGAATATTTAAGCGTTTTTGATAAATTTATACAAAGTCCGGCAATGGCTTACGATGGTACATTGCCGATCGAAAAGCGGGATGACGGACAATATGAATTTGAATTTCATGATGTAAGTTTTGCTTACCCGGACTGTGGGACACAGGTGTTAAGCCATGTCAGCTTAAAATTTAATATTGGGGAAAAAATGGCGTTAGTCGGACAAAACGGTGCAGGAAAAACGACATTGATCAAATTGCTCTGCCGTCTCTATGAGCCGACGGAGGGTACGATCACGTTAAACGGCATCGATATCTGGAAATATAACTATGAGGAATATACGAGGGCATTTTCCGTTGTCTTTCAGGACTTTGCAATGTTTTCTCTGCCGGTCGGTGAGAATATTGCTGCAAGCAGTGCAGTGGATGAAGAGAGAGCATGGGAGGTGTTAGACCAGGTCGAACTGTCCGGACGTGTAAGAGCGATGAAGGACGGCCTGAAGACACAGCTTTATAACAACAACGGTGCGGGCGTCGATGTCTCCGGCGGTGAGGCACAGCGGCTTGCCATCGCCCGCGCACTCTACAAAGATGCGCCGTTTGTGATCTTAGACGAGCCGACCGCAGCCTTAGATCCGATCGCTGAGGCGCAGATCTACGAGAACTTTAATGAGATGGTAAAAAATAAAACTGCAATCTATATTTCCCACCGCATGAGCAGCTGTAAATTCTGTGACCGCATCGTTGTGTTAGATACCGGAAGCATTGCTGAGATGGGAACGCATGACACATTGTTAGCGGAAAATGGAATCTACGCCAGACTTTATCAGACACAGGCACAGTATTACGCGTAAAAACCATTGAAAAAAATCTTAATATTTGCTTAAAATCCCTTATAAACTATATTCAGATGGAAAATTGTGCTACAATACCAATGATGGGCAGGTTTGGCAAAAACTGCCCAAAAGAGAAAAATAAGAGGATGGGAGGCAAAATGTTATGATAAAAAAGAGACTGGAATGGTTAAAGCGCGGTCTGTGTATCACATTAGCAGGCGCTATGATCATCTGTTCCGATACCATGGCATTTGCAGCAGATGCGGCAAACGGGCAGGTCGTGGAACAGACAGGAGAGACCGAAGTTTTGACGGATGAACAGTCAGATCAGACAAAAGAAGATGCGAAAAATGAAAAGGCTTCTGAAGTAACCGACAAAACAAAAGTTACGGAACAGGCAGAAACAGAGACTACCGGAACAACGGAGAAAGACAAAACAACCGAAGTGACGGAAACGACGGAAAACACGGAAACAACCGAAGTGACGGAAACAACGGAAAACACAGAAGCTACCGAAGTGACGGAGTCAACCGAAAAGACGGAAACAACGGAAAACACAGAAGCTACCGAAGTGACGGAGTCAACCGAAAAGACGGAAGAAACCGAAAAACCTGAGGGAACGGAAACTACTGAGGAGACAGAGACAAAAGCAACAGATGTAAGCAAGGTTATTCTGATTACAGATTCAGAGTATCAGGTTGTAAGCATAGATCAGAGTATCCCACTTCCTGATTATGTATTTTATCCAAACAGTGACACGGATAAAACAGCAGTCGAATGGACCGTGGATGATCTGAATGTTGCAGAGGTAGCCACAACAACAGATGCCAATGGCAAAGTCAGCGGAACCGTAAAGGCGAAAGCGGCAGGTGTGGCAGTGGTAAAACTTCAGGTAGTAGGAAAAACAGAAGTGAATGCCGCATTCCGTCTGATCGTAAGACCAACGAATGAACCGAAGAACTGTAAGGCAGATGCAACTTACAATTCAGTCAGCTTAAGCTGGTCACCTGTTGCAGACGCAAATGGTTATACCATCACACGAAAAGTGGAAGGCTCAGATACAGAGCAGACGATCGCACATGTGGATGGTACTGATACGGTGTCGTATAAAGATACGGCAGCACAGACCGGAATCAGCTATATTTATCATGTATATGCCTATACAAAATATACGAACAACGGACAGACGGATTATGCCAATACGGATGCCTATGCATCCGTAAAAGCAACACCACAGCTTGGAAAAGCAGCAATGACATCTGTTACAGCGGAAGGTTACAGCAGCCTGACACTAAAATGGGAAAAAGTGGATGGTGCAACCGGATATATTGTATATCGTTCCACAGATAAATCAAAAGTGGACACACAGCTCACGGATATCACGAACGGTGCAGTAAGTTATGTGGATGCCGCACTGACAGCCGGAACGACCTACTATTATAAAGTACAGCCATATCGTGTGGTAAACGGCAAAAAGGTTTTTGGTGATGCGTCGGGCATTCTCTCCGGCAAACCGCTTCCGTCAGCGACAAGATTGAACGCAGAATCAGCCGGATATAAAGAAGTAAAACTGGCATGGAGTGCCGTGGATGGTGTGACGGGTTATGAGGTTTACAGAAAAACATCATCATCCTCTTATAAAAAGATTGCAACTGTAACAAATGGAAAGACAAGTTACAGCGATACAAAAGTGACAGCAGGTACAGCCTATACCTATAAAGTAAGAGCCTATAAAACGGTAAATGGAAGTCAGGTATATGGAGATTATTCCAACGAGGCATCGGCAACCCCTGCTTTAGAGGCACCACAGATTACAGTTAGAAATGCGTCTTACAACAGTGTGACGATCACATGGAATCAGATCAGCGGTGCACATGGCTATAAAGTATATCGTTCTACGAAAAAGGACAGCGGCTATAGAGCTGTTAAGACAGTCAATGATAAAACGACGATTACCTGTACAGATAAAAAATTGTCGGTAGGAACGAAGTATTATTATAAAGTCTGTGCATTCCGTACAGTCGGGGATAAGAATGTAGCAGGGAACTATTCGGATGTGCAGTCGATCAAGGCGGCACCGGAAGCAGTAACATTAAAATCAGAAGCAGCAGGTGCAACGGCGATCAAACTGACATGGAATAAAGTGAACATGCCATCCACAGGTGGCGGATATGCAGTATATCAGGTTGTAAACGGAGCAGATCAGCTGGTAAAAAGATGCAGTACAAAGAGTACTTCTTATACAGTGACAGGACTTACACCTGGTCAGAAATATACATTTAAAATCGTTTCTTTTGCAAAAGATAAAAATGGCAAAAGAGCATATGGTGGAACTTCCAATGAACTTACTGCAACACCGAAACTTCTTCCGGTAACGATCGACACGATCAAATCCGGCAAATACAACAGCGTCGTATTGAGCTGGAATGTTACTTCCGCAGGGGATGAGGACGGATATATTGTTTACCGTGCAGCTTCTAAAAAAGGAAGTTATAAGCAGATCGGAACCGTAAAAAGAAAGAGCGGAGCCATGACCGGATCTTATACAGATAAAAACGTTAAGATCGGAAAGAAGTATTATTATAAAGTAGTAACTTACAAAAACATTTCGGGCGGTAAAATGCTCCGTTCCGCTTATTCAGGTGTAAAAGGCATTACAGCCGCACCGAGTATCACAACGGTTAAAGTGAAATCGGCAGGAAATGAAAGCCTGAAAGTTACATGGAAAAAGGTAAAAGCATCCAAAAACCGTTATGTAAAGGGATATGCGATCTACCGCAGCACTTCTGAAAATGGAAAATACAGAAAAATTAAGACGATCAATAAGGGAACAACAACTTCGTATGTGGATAAGGGACTTGTAACCGGTAATACCTATTATTATAAAGTTCGTACTTTCTGTACGTCCGGTGGAAAGAAAATCTACAGTGATTATTCCGATCCGGCATCCATGCAGGTACTTCCGGGAAAACCTTCCATCCAGGTAGTTGCAGCAAATTATAACACCATTACGGTCTCCTGGAAGAAAGTAGAAGGGTGTGATGGATATCGTGTATATCGTGCAACAGAGAAAGATGGAAAATATAAACCAGTCAAAACCTGTTCTTCCGTTAATACGCTTTCTTATAAGAACAGTAAGTTAAAGACAGGAAAGACCTATTATTATAAAGTAAGAGCTTATGTGAACAAAAATGGTAAAAAACTTTATGGTGACTATTCCGCAGTGAAACAGGCAACGCCGGTTCTTTCAAAACCAACCGGATTATATGCAGCCTCAATTGCTGAAAACCAGATCAAGCTGACATGGAATGCGGTGGATGGTGCAGAAACTTATACCGTATTGAGAAGTAACTCTGAGAACGGAAAATATAAGATTGCAACGGAACTTTGTACAACAAATTCTTTTATTGATTATACCGCTGTGACAGGAAAAACCTATTATTATAAGATTTATGCGGTTCGTGGAGAGTACGTCAGTGCAACAACGGATTGTGTAAGTGTTATATCGTCAGCACTTGAAGTGAGCACAACGAGTGTACTGATCAAGACAGGAACGAGTGTAAAAGTAACAGCAACTGCAAAACCATACGGTGTGGTATACTGGTCTTCTGCTAACTCTACGATCGCCGTTGTTTCCTCAGATGGAACAATCTATGGTCTGAAGGCTGGAACAACGACCGTAAAGGCATCTGCAAACGGAATCACGAAAGAAATCACGGTAACGGTAAAAGACAAACTTGAGACAGAGAATAAGATCATAGATATTTCAAGTGATAACGGTACGGTAGATTTTAATGCGATCAAGGCAGCCGGATACGAATGTGTAATGCTTCGTATTTCCAAAGGAACAACAGCGGATGCGAAGTTCCAGACAAATTATAAGAATGCGAAAGCAGCAGGCCTTAAGGTTGGTGTATACTGCTACTCCCTGGCGCAGAACGCAGCGCAGGCAAAAGCTGAGGGTGATAAAGTATTAAATATTCTGAATGCACAGAAGTTAGACTATCCGGTTGTATATGTACTTGATGATATAGCATTGTTATACAATAACGTAACAGCAACACAGAGAATTGATTTTATCAATGCATTCAGGACAGAAATCATTGATGGTGGAAAACAGTATAAGTTTGCACTTGGTCTGAACCAGAAACTTTTACAGCAGTATCCGGGCAAATATGTGGATACAAGCAAGCTCACAGGAACAGATCTGTGGATTATCAATTATCGTGCAGAGAGTCTTGGAAGCGGTTACCAGGGTAAAGGTAATGTGGTAATGTGGAGATACACGAACCAGGGTACAGTAAATGGTGTAAATGGCAAGGTAAATATCAGTATCCGGTATAAGACTTATTAATGAGAGTACAGGATACAGACAGTAATCCGCAGGAATGAGGACAGCTATGAAAAGTTATGCAAAAAAAATCATGACAAGACTGGCAGCAGGGGCGATGGCGCTCCTGCTTGCTGTCGGTACGGCTGCAACAGATATGTCTGTGTATGCAGCAGAAACGAAAACACAGGAAGGCACGACGGAAAAGAAAAAGATCACAGGATTTGCAGATCTTTCGGACAACCCGAAAGAGATTCGTATGACAGGTAAAATCAGCCTGAACCGCCTGCTTGCCAAGATGCCGCAGAGCATTGATGTTTATCTGGATGGCGGCAAAGAGACAACGAGTATTCCGGTAACCTGGAGCTGTGTCGGAGACTATGACACGACGAATTATTTTGTCTATGAATTTGACCCGAAATGGGATACCGATCAGTATTCACTTGGAGCAGGACAAAAGGACAAATTCCATACATCAATGTGGTGATCTCAGGGACAAGTCTCTATAAAGGTGCAGCCATTTCTCAGGATGAGAAAAAATCCAACGAAAAAAAAGTATATAAATTTGCGAAAAGAAAGCTCAAATTAAATACAGCAGCGGCCTGTGGTGTGCTTGCCAATATTGAGAGTGAATCTTCTTTTAACCCAACCATAAGCGTCATTGATACCAACGGCAAGATCAGTTATGGTATCTGTCAGTGGAATGCTTCGAGATTTGATGACCTGAGAAACTACTGCAGCAGCAATGGTTATGATTATACTTCCATCGACGGGCAGCTTAAGTTTTTAAAATACGAACTGGAACATTCCGAGAAATATGCATTTTCCAAAGTGAAAAATGTCGAAAACACTGCAGACGGAGCCTATACAGCCGGGTATAACTGGGCAAAATATTTTGAGCGCTGTAACAGTGTATATTTTGAAGGACGTGCGAAACGCGCAAGAGATGTCTACTGGGCAAAATATAACGGTGACAGTCCGGATGATCCGGATAACCCGGATAACCCGGACGATCCGGTAACAAAGAAATATACCATCAAATATGTACTCTATGATGGGGAAAATAGCGATGCCAATCCATCGTCTTATAAGATCACAACAGAAACGATCACATTGAAAAAAGCAAAGAAAAAAGGTTATACATTTGAAGGATGGTATAAGGAGAGCAGCTTTAAAAACAGGATCACAACGATCCCGAAAGGATCAAAAGGCAACCTTACCATTTATGCAAAATGGAAAGCAAATAAATATACCGTTCGCTTTCATGGAAACAAGGCAACCAGCGGCAGTATGCAGGAGATGAAAAATCTCGAATATGATATGGATTATACCCTTAGAAAAAATAAATTTAAACGCAAGGGGTATAAATTTGTCCGTTGGAACACAAAGGCAGATGGAAGTGGAAAGAAATACGGCAACAAGGAAGAAATCGAGAACCTTTCTGCAAAAAACGGTGCAGTTGTTGATCTGTATGCACAGTGGTCAAGGGATACTTACAAGATCACTTACAAAACGAACGGCGGAGAACTTGCGGATGGTACTGCAAAGAAATACAACGTAGATACCAGAACGTTCAAATTAAAAACACCGGTCAGATATGGCTATACATTTAAAGGCTGGTATAAAGACAAAAAATGTACCAGACGTGTCACACAGGTCAAAAAAGGTACAATTGGAAATCTGACCTTTTATGCAAAGTGGCAGATCAATAAATATAAAATCAAATACGATGGAAACGGCGCAACCAGCGGTTCCATGAAAGGTGTCTCTGTCTGCCAATATGGCAAGACCTATACGCTTACAAAAAATAAATTCAAGCGCACGGGTTATGTGTTTGAGGGCTGGAATACAAAGAAAAACGGCAAAGGTGATTTTTATGAAGACGGAGAGGATATCCGTAATATCACAGCGAAAAACGGTAAGACAGTCACACTGTATGCGCAGTGGAGCAAAAAGCAGTACACGATAAAATATGTACTTGACGGAGGAACCATTTCGTCTGAAAATCCGACCGGCTACTATTACGACACACCTACGATCCAGCTTGCAGCAGCTGCCAAAGAAGGATATACCTTTAAAGGATGGTATACGGATTCTGCATTTAAAAACAAGATCACGAAGATCAAAAAGGGAACCCGTAAAAATTACAAACTGTATGCAAAATGGAAGATCAATACTTACAATATCGTGTTTGACGGAAATGGAGCAACCAGTGGTTCGATGAAATCGATCAGTTCCTGCAAATACAATACAAGCTATAAACTCTCTGCAAATACATTCCAGAGAAATGGATATAAGTTTATCGGATGGAGTACCAAAGCGGATGGCAGCGATACTTTTTATGGAGATGGTGCAACAGTATCAAATCTTTCCCTTACAAATGGAGCAACAGTAAAACTATATGCACAGTGGGAAGCTTTGTAGGATGACAAAAATGAAATTTTATTTAGCACCGATGGAGGGACTTACCGGTTTTGTGTTCCGAAATGCATATCAGAAACATTTTGGAAATATAGATACCTATTTTACACCATTCATCAATAATAAAAAGATGAATTATAAAGAGATCAAAGACATTCTGCCGGAACATAATGAAGGGATGCATGTGGTTCCACAGATTCTGACGAATCGTGCAGAAGATTTTCTGGCAATCGCAAAAGAGTTAGGAACTATGGTTACGAGAGCGTCAATTTAAATCTTGGGTGCCCGTCCGGGACGGTCGTGGCAAAGCACCGCGGCGCAGGATTTCTTGCGGTGCCGGAGGAACTGGATCACTTTTTAGAAGAGATCTTTGCGGAATGTCCGCTCCGGATCTCCGTCAAAACACGTGTCGGTGTCAATGATGCCGGGGAGTGGGAGCATCTTCTTTCCATCTATGAAAAATTTCCGATGGAGGAACTGATCATTCATCCGCGTGTACAGAAGGACTTTTATAACAATACTCCGGATATGGAAGCGTTTTTATATGCGGTAGAAAACAGCAGACATACGCTATGTTACAACGGTGACATCTGCTCCGTGGAGGATTACCGGACATGGAGACAGCAGATGGAAGAAAAAAGGAAATGTGCTTTTATGCAGGAATCCGGGCAGCAGACGGATCCGGAGGACACTGGCAGCCTGGTGTCCCATCTCATGCTTGGAAGAGGAGTTTTAAAAAATCCGGGTCTGATCGGAAAACTCACAGGACATGCGCCGATCACAAAGGATCAGTTTCATGCGTTTCATGATGACATATTAAAAGGATATCTGGATGTAATGTCAGGGGAGCGCAACACGCTGTTTCGTATGAAAGAGCTGTGGTTTTATTTTGCAAAATATTTTACAGAACCCGAAAAATATGTAAAGCAGATCAATAAGACACAGCATGTGGCGGAGTACCGTGTGATTGTTGATAATCTGTTCCGCGAGCAGGAATGGGAACAAAAATAAAAAGTAAAATATTTATAAAAAAGTAAAATAAATAATTGTAAAATAAAAATGATTTTGCTATTGTAGAGTTAGATATCATACAGAAATGGAGGAGCCGTATGAGAAAACAAAGCAAAATCATTTTTTATGCAGGAATTGTATTGGGGGTTGCTGCAGTGCTTACGGGGGTGGCACTGTCGGGGGGAGAGAAGATCCCGAAGGATTTTACAGTGAGTTATGATGGAATCAAAACGGCGGATATTACGGCGGGCGTCAGTGTACATGATCCATCCGTGATAGAGGCGGACGGTACCTATTACATTTTCGGATCGCATATGTCAGGGGCATCATCTGAGGATCTGCGGAACTGGACATCGATCGGTGACGGATATACGCAGTCGAATCCGATCTTTGATGATCTGCTTGGAACAGAGCATGTATTTGATTATACGGGAAGCAGAGACTCTGTGATACCGACTGACGATGGGACTTATCATGTCTGGGCACCGGACGTGGTCTATAACAGGGCACAGGACTTATATTATATGTATTTCTGTACGTCCTCGACATGGAATGCATCGAATCTGTGTTATGCTGTTTCAGATAAACCGGAGGGACCGTATACATGGAAGGGAGCACTCATTTATTCCGGATTCGCGAAAGATACGATCGAGGCAACTGATGTGCTCGATTATGTGGACATCAGCTATGCAAAAAAGAACTACATCATCGCGGGAAATAAATATAACTATGAGAAATATCCAAACGCAATCGATCCGACCGTCTTTTATGATGCGGACGGAAAAATGTGGATGGTCTATGGCTCGTGGTCGGGTGGAATTTTCCTGTTAGAGATTGATGAGAAAACGGGATTGGTCATCCATCCCAAAGAAGATGAGAAAAACGGCGTGGATCCGTATTTTGGAAAACGTCTGCTTGGCGGCGGACACAAATCGATCGAGGGACCTTACATTCTCTATGATGAGGAAAGCGGATATTATTATCTGTTTGTTTCCTATGGTTCCCTGACGAGAGAGGGCGGCTATCAGATGCGTGTGTTCCGCTCAAAAACGGTGGATGGAGAGTATGTCGATATGAATGGGGCATATCCGGGGATGTGGGATGACAATGCAGCTTATGGCTTAAAACTTTCCGGCAATTATTATCTGCCGGGTCTTAATAAGGCATATATGGCGACCGGGCACAATTCAGCTTTTGTGGATGAAGATGGAAAGAAATATATTGTATACCACACGCGCTTTGACAACGGGCAGGAGTATCATGAACCCGTGTGCATCAGTATTTCCTGAATCAGGATGGATGGCCATGTATGCTTCCGTATGCGACGGACGGTGAGACGATCGCAGAGAGCGGTTATGACATTTCGGAAGTGGCGGGAACTTATTATGTGATCAACCAGGGAACTGCGATCAGTGCCAGGATTGCACAGCCGGTAAAACTGGTACTGATGGAGAATGGAAACGTGTACGGCGAAAACTTAGAAGGCATCTGGAGTATGGAGCAGGGCACCTGTTATATGACGATCACATACGGGGAAAAAGAATATAACGGTGTATTCTGTCAGATGAAAGATGAAGCAGGCACGGATGTTATGACATTTTCTGCGGCAGGAGCAGATGAGAGTGTCTGGGGCGTTAAATATTTTGAGTAAAATGAAAGCAAAGACGTGAGAAACGGCAGACGGAGCATAAAATACTTGCAAAGAACTCTTTCCCATGGTAATGTGGTACGTATCTAAAGTTTTGGGAAAGGAACGGGTACAAATGTTAAAAGCGATTGATGATTTCGTCTGGGGAGTTCCACTGATCGTGTTGATCTTAGCGGTTGGTATCTTTCTTACGATCCGGCTGCGTGGACTTCAGATCACGAAACTGCCACTTGCCATAAAACATATGGTGGCAAATGAAAAAAACGGAGAACACGGGGAAGTTTCAAGTTTCGGCGCACTCTGCACAGCATTGTCTGCAACGATCGGAACAGGTAACATTGTCGGCGTGGCAACCGCGCTTGTCGCCGGAGGACCGGGTGCACTGTTCTGGATGTGGATCGCAGCACTGCTTGGAACGGCGACGAAATATTCCGAGTGTCTGCTTGCAATTAAATACCGTGTTGTGGCAAAGGACGGTCATATCGTCGGAGGACCGTTTTATTACATCGAAAACGGAATGGGTGAAAAATGGAAATGGCTCGCAAAAATTTTTGCATTTTTCGGTGTCGGAGTAGGTTTACTTGGAATCGGAACTTTTACGCAGATCAACGGGATCACAAGTGCCGTGAACAATTTCTTTGATCCGCAGAATACATGGACGGTGGAACTGTTTGGCAGAACCTATTCCTGGACGGTTGTGATCGCAGGTATTATTCTGACACTGTGTGTGGCACTGGTTATCATTGGCGGTATTAAGCGTATTTCCACAGTAGCACAGGTTGTGGTACCTTTTATGGCACTGCTTTATGTCGTTGTGGTACTGATCATACTATTTACGCATCTTAGCGCAATTCCGGGAGCAATCGTAGAGATCGTGCAGAGTGCATTTGGACTTCGTGCGGCTGCAGGTGGAACCCTTGGATCGATCCTGATCGCCATGCAGATGGGAATTGCCCGCGGAATCTTTTCGAATGAGGCAGGACTTGGCAGTGCGCCGATCGCAGCGGCAGCGGCAAAGACAAATGAGCCGGTGACACAGGGACTTGTATCCATGCTGGGAACGATCATTGACACGGTGATCATCTGTACGATGACCGGACTTTCCATCGTGATCACAGGAGCCTGGGATATGGGATTAGAAGGTGTCTCTGTAACCACGAAAGCATTTCAGATAGGACTGCCATTCCCGGAACAGGTGGCATCCTTTGTGTTGATGTTATGTCTTGTATTCTTTGCATTTACGACGATCCTTGGATGGAACTATTACAGTGAGAAGTGTCTTGAATATCTGGTCGGTGATAAGAAAGCTGTTTTGAAGGGATATCGCTGGCTGTATATCCTAGCAGTTTTTATCGGACCGTTTATGACTGTGTCTGCAGTGTGGACGATTGCAGATATCTTCAACGGACTGATGGCGCTGCCGAACCTTGTCGCCCTCGTTGCTTTGAGTGGTGTGGTAGTGGCAGAGACAAAGAAATATTTTGAAAAACAGAGATATTAGTGAAAAATAAAAAACAGCGGAGGCAGAGTGCTTCCGCTGTTTTTGCACTTTTGTGTTTAGAAAAATATATAATATTTTAGAATAATCTATACAAAACAAAAAATAAGGAGTATACTGTGCATAAGAAAGAAACAGTGTGAATGTCATCAGAGGGGAGAATACAGCATGTCAGATGAAAAATCTTTAAAGTACAATGAACCGTGGATCTTACAGCGGGCGGATCCATATGTTTACCGGCATACGGATGGCTCGTATTATTTTACGGCATCGGTTCCGGCGTATGATGGGATCGTATTGAGACGTGCCGGATCACTGGCGGAACTTTCCGGGGCAGAGGAGGTCATGATCTGGAAGAAACATGAGTCCGGTCCGATGAGTTATCATATCTGGGCACCGGAGATCCACTATCTGTTTGGAAAGTGGTATATTTATTTTGCGGGAGGCGAGAAGGAAGATATCTGGAAGATCCGTCCGTATGTATTGGAGTGCAGCGGGGACGATCCGCTGACGGATGAGTGGGTGGAACTTGGAAAGATGAAACGCGCAGCGAGGATGAGTTTTCTTTTGAGGCATTTTCGCTGGATGCGACCGTCTTTAAAAATAAAGGTGAATATTATTATGTCTGGGCAGAAAAGGTTGGAGTCGGCAAAATGATTTCAAATCTCTACATTGCAAAGATGGAATCCGGCAATCAGTTAAAAACAGTGCAGGTGCTTCTTACCACTCCGGATTACGACTGGGAGCGGAAAGGGTTCTGGGTCAACGAGGGACCTGCCGTGATCCATCATGACGGAAAAATGTTCTTAACATACTCGGCGAGCGAGACGGGTGTGGATTACTGTGTGGGAATGTTATCCATCGATGAGGATGCGGACATTTTAGATCCGCGTTTGTGGAAAAAAGAGCGTTACCCGGTATTAAAAACCTGTGAAAAACTGGGCATTTACGGGCCGGGACACAACTCGTTTACCGTGGATGAAGATGGAAATGACGTCATGGTCTACCACGCACGGACGGAGGCAGAAATTAACGGAGATCCGTTGTACAATCCGAACCGTCATGCGATGCTTATGAAGGTAAAATGGGATGAAGCCGGAAGACCGGTATTTTCCTATGAAAATAAATAAAAAAGGAGAGAAAACAATGGCAAAACTGATCATCAATGAGGAAAACAAAAAGAGTCGTATTGAGCCGGAAATCTATGGACATTTTTCGGAGCATCTGGGGAGATGTATTTATGAGGGAATTTACGTCGGCGAAAAATCGGAGATTCCGAATGTAAACGGCATGCGCACCGATGTTGTGGACGCATTAAAGGAATTAAAAGTTCCGGTACTGCGCTGGCCGGGTGGCTGCTTTGCGGACGAATATCACTGGATGGACGGAATCGGACCGAAGGAAAAGCGTAAAAAAATGATCAACACACACTGGGGTGGTGTTGTGGAAGATAACAGTTTCGGAACACATGAATATATGGAACTGTGCCGTCAGATCGGCTGTAAGACTTACGTTAACGGTAATCTTGGAAGCGGAACTGTCCGTGAGATGTCAGAGTGGGTGGAGTACATGACCTTTGAGGGCGTCTCCCCGATGGCAGATTTGAGAAAAGAAAACGGACATGAGGCGCCATGGAAAGTGGACTATTTTGGTGTCGGCAATGAAAACTGGGGATGCGGTGGAAATATGACGCCGGAATATTATGCAAATGAGTACCGCAGATACCAGACCTATGTGCGCAATTATCACCCGGACCGTCCGATCAAAAAGATCTGCTGTGGTGCAAATGTTGCAGACTGTTACTGGACAAAAGGAGTGTTAAATACGGCATTTGACCATGCTGAGCAGTGGCACGGATTTATGGATGGTCTATCACTTCATTACTATGTACATCCGGAGGCTGGGAGATCAAAGGAAGTTCTACGGATTTTGATGCGGATGTCTGGTATAAGACATTATCGAAGGCGCTTTATATGGAGACATTGATCGAACGCCACGGTGCGATTATGGATGAGTACGATCCGGATAAAAAAGTCGGTATGATCGTGGACGAGTGGGGCACCTGGTATACCTGCGAGCCGGGCACCAATCCGGGATTTTTGTATCAGCAGAATACGGTGCGTGATGCACTTGTTGCAGGTATCACCTTAAATATTTTCAACAAGCACAGTGACCGTGTCAAAATGGCTGCGTTAGCACAGATGGTAAATGTTTTACAGTCTGTACTTCTGACAGAGGGCGGCCAGATGATAAAGACACCGACCTACCATGTCATGCATATGTACCGCCACCATCAGGGCGCAGACCTGTTAGAGAGCACTTTGACCGAGGCAGGTGAGATCGGACCGGATGAGTGGAAAGTACCGAAGATCACAGAGTCCGTATCCATGGATAAAGACGGTGTGATCACCGTCACCATGAACAACCTCTCTGTGGAGGCATCGGAAAAGGTGGAGATCCAGCTTGCAAACCGTGGCTATCATGTGACTGAGGCAAAGATCGTAACCGATTCCGATATGCATGCACATAACACATTTGAGGCACCGGATACCGTGACAGAAAAAGATTTTACTGCCTATGAGGAGACGGAAAACGGCGTGAATGTCACAATGCCGGCAAACAGTGTGATCGAGCTGCGTCTTGCAAAATAAGAAAAAAACTGTCAGAAATGGCGGGAAAATTAGCTGCTGGTCATACTGGAAATATGAACAGTAACGAAAATTACAGGCGGAGATGACATATGGCACAGATCTGTAAAAAGTGTCTGCTGCGCGAAATGGCGGAAGCGGATGCAAAAATGATTGAGAAATATAAAGAGGCGATCAAAAAAGAAGATCAGGTATCAGAGAGCGAGTATGAGAGACGGCTTACTGTCTGCAAAACCTGTGAACTTTTAAACGCGGGAACCTGCGGTGCGTGCGGCTGCTATGTAGAGCTGCGCGCCGCGGCAGCCGTATCAAAATGCCCATATAAAAAATGGTGACAGTTCAGACGGACTGTTACCATTTTATTGCGGTAATATTACTTCATTTCCTCCACCGGGGCGTACCCGAGACTCACTTTGATATCCTGGCTGTAATTGCCAAAAGATTTTCCAAAGATCGTAAGTCCGCCGACGTGCCTGGCATCGTCCTCCACAGCCAGGCGGAAGCGGATGCTGCTGTGGCAGTTGAGATGGAAATCATCGATTTTAACGTCGGATATTTTAAGACCGTCGATGTAGGTACCTTTTTGATTGATGACAAGTTGTTTTAGCAATCCGTACTGGTTCCAGTTTGCATACCACCAGTCCGGTGTCAACAGACCCTTCACATCGCCAAAATCTCCGGGGGAGGTCCAGTCACCAATATGAATATCATTTAAGTAAAAACTGATATCGGAAGGCCAGTCATTGTTGGTGCCTGGTGCTTCGGAACTAAGTTCTGCGGAAATTGTGATCTGTGTGATTTTTTTGGAAGCCGGGATAAAATTTGGAATGGCATATTCAACATAACCGCGTGTAAACCATAGAATATCAGCGTTATAGCGGTCCGGATGTTCAAAATACCGCGGATCATCCACTTCACCGATCAGGGCATCTGCAGAGGCAAGTCCGCAGGTCGGCAGATCTGGTAATTTGTATAGTGACCGACTTTTAATTCTGTATGATAAACATTCTCGATTTCGGCAGGCTTTTCTAAATCGATCAGGATCTTATCCAGGTGGATGGAACAGATTTTCTGGTTGCCGTGAACAGCAGATTCACTGGATGTTGTGATCAGTCCGCAGTTCTCAAGTTTTTTGATATGGCTGGTTAAGGCACCGTTTGTAATATTTAAACGGGAGGCAAGTTCATTCATGCTCATATTGTCGTTTTCCAGCAAAATATTTAAAATTTCAATTCTCACATCAGAACCGAGTGCCTTAAAAAGTTCTAACCCTTCATTCAACGAAGTGATGTGTAACAAGGAAATCCTCTCCTTTCAAAATCTGTAAAAATCACAGAATGACACGTTCTAAACTGTAATCATTGCCTGAAAGTGTCAGGATTGCAAGACTTTTCGAATCTCCACGTCCGTCACTGGCACTGCCGGATTAATATAAACTTTATTGAAACGTTCATAAAATGTATAGTGATGAGTATGACCAAAGATAAGAAAATCAGCATCTGTCAGGTCAAATGGAAGATCAAACTGATTATGAACCAGAAAAAAAGTCTTGCCGCCAATGCGGAACTGTAAAAATTCAGGAAGATTTTTTGCCCAGTCACCGCGGTCATTGTTGCCTCGGACCATATAAAGCGGAATGCCAAAGTTCCGGAAACAGTCATAATTTTTCTGCGTACAGAAATCGCCTGCATGAATCAGATAATCGCAGCCGTCTAAATGACGGTGCCACTCTTCACGGAAAATACCGTGTGTATCAGAAATAATGCCAATTTTCATAAAATTCTCCATTCTTGCGTGAAAAATGTTATTTTCATACTAATTTTCTCCATTAAGTAAAAAAATAATTAGATAAATTATATAGGAAAAAAGTATGGAAGTCTAGAAGAAAGAAAAATATTCATAAAAATACTTTTTTATTTTAAAGTAATGTAGTATACTGTTCGGGGGATCAATTAGTTAATTTTTTAACGGGAGAGGGAGAATGGAAAACTCGGTATTAGAGGAAAAGGTTTTTCATAAAGTTATGAAAAACGTACCGTTTGGTCTTGTTGTGAGCAGTGAGGGCAGAAAACGCAAGGTGTATTATGTGAATACGATGGCGTACCATATGCTCGGTTACACGCGGGAGGAATTTATTGAAAAAGTACAGGACGGCTGGAGCCGGTTTGTGGATATTGACTTAAGAATGGTCATGAGGGAGCATCATGAAGAGATTCTGACAGGGGAGTCATTTGAACTGACTGCTCAGACAGAGACGAAAGACGGAAATAAAAAGTGGCTGTCTTTTCGTGTGATGGTATCCATGGATGTTATATCCTCGCAGTTAAAACCGGTCAGTTATATTACGATCACGGATGTAACGGAGAAAGTGGAAAAAAACAGACGTTACGCGAGAGAAAGAGAATATTTACGGGATTGTGCAGCCAGAGATTCCATGACGAGACTGTTAAACCGTGGTACGATGGAAGATCGTATCAAAGAAGAACTGGAGTCAGTGGCAGAAGGACAAAATTACGCATACATTGCTATTGATCTGGATAATTTTAAGCAGGTCAATGATGTGTATGGCCACTGGGTTGGCGACCGCGTCATTATGAGTGTGTCTAATATTTTAAGGGAAGTCTACGGTAATCAGGTCAGCATTGGACGTATGGGCGGGGATGAATTCGCAGTATTTCTTCCGGATGTAAAAGACCGTATGTGGATACAGGGGCAGGCAGATGAAGTGCTGTACCGGCTGCGCAGACAAAAAGAAATGATCGGAATGGCGGAGGAGCCGACAGCAAGTATTGGCATCGCATTCGGCCCTGAGGATGGCACAAGCTTCCGTGAACTGTATCACAGAGCGGATGCAGCACTCTATCAGGTCAAAAAGGAAGAAAAAAACAGCATAGCAATTTACACAATGATATAAGTTTTTTTGGTACATTTTACCTATTGAAAAAATGAATCAAAAATTATAACATCTAATTGTTATATGACTGACGGAAAAAGTGGAAGAACCACATGAAGTATAACGTTTACAATGCCGACCGTCTGGGCGAGATAACCCGGACTGTCGGTTTCTTTTATTCTTAAAGATATTCTTCTTACAGGAATCCTTTTGTATGAAAAAAAGAACAGTTCCGGAAACGAAGCGGATATTGACAAGCAGTGATGGAACATGATATATTCACTGCGTTAGAACTAGCTAACAAAAGTTAGAAATAACTACCAATATTTTCCAGCAATACAAAAAAATTGGGGGATCAGATCCGTTTTATACAGGTAAACCATAGTTTTCAGCAAACAGGAGGAAAAATAATGCAAAACGAATGGAGAGATTTTAATGGTGGAGCATGGGAGAATGAAGTAAACGTCAGAGACTTCATCCAGAGAAACTATAAGCCATATGATGGTGACAGCTCTTTCTTGGAGGGACCGACAGAGGACACCACAGCACTCTGGCAGGATGTATTAGAGCTTTCAAAGCAGGAGAGAGAGGCCGGCGGCGTGCTCGATATGGATACAAAGATCATTTCCACGATCACTTCCCATGGACCTGCGTACTTAGACAAAGATAAGGAGAAGATCGTAGGTTTCCAGACAGATAAACCATTCAAACGTTCCTTACAGCCTTATGGCGGTATCCGTATGGCAATTAAGGCATGTGAAGATAATGGGTATAAAGTAGACCCGGAAGTGGTAGAATATTTCACAACACACAGAAAGACACACAATGCGGGTGTGTTTGACGCTTATACACCGGAGATGAGAGCCTGCCGTTCCGCACATATCATCACCGGACTTCCGGATGCATACGGGCGCGGACGTATCATCGGCGACTACAGAAGACCTGCACTTTACGGTGTAGACCGTCTGATCGAAGATAAGCAGGAGCAGTTAGATTCCACACGCACCATCATGTATTCCGATGTTATCCGTGAGCGTGAGGAGTTATCGGAGCAGATCAGAGCCCTTAAAATGTTAAAAGAATTAGCAAAGATCTACGGATGCGATATTTCCAAACCGGCAACAAATGTTCTTGAGGCAGCACAGGCTGTATATTTTGCCTACCTTGCAGCAGTCAAAGAGCAGAACGGTGCGGCAATGAGTCTAGGACGTACCTCTACGTTCTTAGACATCTATGCAGAGCGCGACCTTCGTGAGGGTACATTCACGGAGAAAGAGATTCAGGAGATCATCGACCAGTTCATCATGAAACTGCGCTGCGTAAAATTTGCCCGTACACCGGAGTACAACAGTATTTTCGCCGGAGATCCTACCTGGGTAACAGAGTCTATCGGTGGAATCGGAGTAGATGGAAGACATATGGTAACAAAAATGTCTTACCGTTACTTAAATACTTTAAACAACATCGGAGCAGCACCGGAGCCAAACCTGACTGTTTTATGGTCTGTAAAACTTCCGGAGAATTTCAAAAAGTTCTGTGCAGAGATTTCCATCAAACATTCTGCGATCCAGTACGAAAATGATGACATCATGCGTGTGGTTCATGGTGATGACTACGGTATCGCATGCTGCGTATCTTCCATGAGAATCGGAAAAGAGATGCAGTTCTTCGGAGCCCGTGCAAACCTTGCAAAATGTTTACTCTATGCGATCAACGGTGGTGTGGATGAGATCAGCGGCAAACAGGTAGGACCGAAATATCGTCCGATCACTTCCGAGTACCTTGACTATGACGAGGTGTGGGAGAAATATAAAGACATGATGAAATGGCTTGCAGGTGTCTATGTCAATGCATTAAACATCATTCACTATATGCATGACAAATACTGCTATGAAAAACTGCAGATGGCGCTGCATGACAAACAGGTAAGACGCTGGTTTGCAACCGGTATTGCGGGATTCTCCGTAGTAGCAGATTCCCTGTCTGCAATCAAATATGCAAAAGTAAAACCGATCCGTGATGAGAACGGCATTACTGTAGATTTTGAGGTCGAGGGAGATTTTCCGAAATATGGTAATGATGATGACCGTGTGGATGAAATCGCAAAAGAGGTTCTTCATACCTTTATCAAATATGTAAAAGGAAATCACACCTATCGCGGTGGTATCGCAACAACTTCCATTCTTACCATTACATCCAATGTATCCTATGGTAAAAATACAGGAGCAACCCCGGATGGAAGAAAGAAAGGTGTTGCATTTGCTCCGGGTGCAAATCCAATGCACGGACGTGATAAAAACGGTGCGGTTGCTTCCTTAGCTTCCGTTGCAAAAATGCCATTTATGGATGCGCAGGATGGTATTTCCAACACCTTTACCATCGTGCCGGATGCACTTGGAAAGACGGAGGAAAGCTCTGAAACAAACCTTGTGGCACTGCTTGACGGCTATGCAGAAAAAGGCGGTCACCACTTAAATGTAAACGTATTAAATAAGGAAACACTGCTTGATGCACAGAAGCATCCGGAGGAATATCCGCAGCTTACGATCCGTGTATCAGGTTATGCAGTAAACTTCATCAAACTGACCAAAGAGCAGCAGGATGAGGTAATTGCAAGAACTTTCCATGAATTGATGTAATAATAAGGAGATTATTATGGGCTATATTCATTCTCTGGAATCATTTGGTACCGTGGACGGTCCTGGGGTGCGTTTTGTCGTATTCTTCGAGGGCTGCCCGATGCGCTGCCAGTATTGCCATAACCCGGATACATGGGTGCTGACTGATGGAAAACAGATGGAGGCGGACGAGATCATCGACCGCTTCCTGCGCAATGCCTCTTTTTACCGGACTGGCGGAATTACCGCCACCGGTGGCGAGCCGATGCTTCAGATTGATTTTCTGACGGAACTGTTTGCGAAGGCGAAGGTGCATGGAATCCATACCTGTTTAGATACGTCAGGTATTATGTTTCCGGGATTTCCGGAGGATGGAGAAGCCACATCAGATATCACACTGGAAAAAATAGACAGGCTTCTTGATGTCACAGATCTTGTAATGCTTGACATTAAGCATATCCGTGACGAGGATCACCGGAAACTGACCGGACATTCTAATAAGAATATTCTGGCATTTGCAAGATATTTAGATCAGAGGAAAAAGCCGGTGTGGATCCGTCATGTCGTTGTTCCCGGCATCACATTTGAAGAGGCAGAATTGACGGAACTCGGACACTTTCTAAAGACACTTTCCAATATGGAAAAATTGGAAGTACTGCCATATCATGCACTTGGCAAGGTCAAGTATGATAATCTTGGCATGGATTATGTGTTAAAAGATACACCGCAGCTTACCAAAGAGGAAGCAAAAAAAGCGGAACAGATGATAAGGGATGCAATGTCATAATGGCGAGTCATTATGACATTGCATCCCTTGTTAAATGTGTAATATTGATCGTGCCAGCGAATGATGCACATTTTTACAAGAATATTACAGGAAAATATAAATATTCTGAAAAATATATAAAAAATGATATATTGTATTGAAATATTTGTGGAAAGTGCTATAATAAAACCATGATATAAATCTGTATCAAATAAACGGCAAAGGGGTTGGACATCATGAGAATCAAGATTACAGGAAGAAACATTGAATTAACCGATGGTATCAAAGATGCAGTGGAGGACAAGTTAAACAAATTAGAGAAATACTTCACTCCGGACACAGATGTCTATGTAACACTGAGCGTAGAGAAGGAACGCCAGAAAGTGGAAGTTACGATTCCAATGAAAGGAAACTATATTCGTTCTGAACAGGTCAGCAATGATATGTATGTATCAATTGATCTGGTAGAAGAGGTTATTGAGCGTCAGTTAAAGAAATATAGAACGAAACTGGTTACGAAACAGCAGAGCGCAGCATCCGTTTTCAAACAGGATTTCCTGGATGCAGCATCAGACGATGATGAAGAGATCAAGATCATCCGTTCTAAGAAGTTCGATATGAAGCCGATGTATCCGGAAGATGCATGTGTACAGATGGAGTTATTAGGACATGACTTCTTCGTATTTATCAATGCTGAGACCGAAGATGTCAACGTTGTATACAAGAGAAAAGGCAACACATACGGATTGATCGAACCGGAATACTAAAATGGATCATTGCAGAATTGTGCTGTGAATACAAAGAACCCACCCTGCGGCAAGCACCTTGCGCAGGGTGGGTTTTTGCAGTACATCATAATAGATTTCCTTGTGTGACGTGAAGCATTTGTCGAAGATAAGATGTTGGGGCAAATAGTGATTCACAACATAACGACTGACAAATTGCAACAAGCCGGGAATACTTTTGTGACTTTGGAAGAAAATTAGGAAATCTTAGCCTGCCTGTCAATTCAATTCACAGTGATGTTCTGCCACGGATGGCAGAACAAGGCTTCACGAGCCATGGAAGGCTCGTTGAACGCCGTTCATGTCACTTTGAGAAAATCTAATCAGGCAGACTTAGATTTCCTTATTTTCGTACAATGGAACAAAACAGACCCGGATTGTTGCAATTTGTCAATCAAGAAATTTGAAATCAATATTTGTTCCAACATCATTATTATTTATGGAAAAACGACACACAGATGGCTCCCGGTCCCGCATGTGTACCGATCGTACTCCCAATCGTGCTGATTGGCAGCTCTTTTGTCTGTCCGGTCCAGAGATCTGCGCTGTCCGCAATATACTTCCGGAGCAGTGAGTCGTCGAGCCCGCTGTAGCCTAACATATACGGCATGGAAAAATCGATACCGTTTTTATTTTTCACTTCCTGGATCAGGATGTTATTTCCGTTTTTCGATCCTCTGGCCTTTCCTAAGATCGCAACCTCACCTTTTTCAATGGCGATGACAGGCTTGATGGATAAAATATTTCCCGCCCAAGCGGCAGTCTTTGAGATGCGTCCGCCCTGTTTTAAATACTCAAGGGTATCAAAGACGGCTAAGACACAGACATCTTTCTTTTTCTCTTCGAGTTTTTCGGCGATTTCTTTCGCAGAAAGCCCCTCATCGCGCAGCTTTACGGCATAAAGGACAAGGATCTGTTCGCCCAGACATACATTTAAACTGTCAACTAATGTAATACAGTCCTCATAGCCATCAAGCGCAATGTGTGCACTCTGGTATGTACCGGATAAAAGAGAGGACAGACAGATCACAACGGCGGTATCGCCGGCTTCTTTTACTTCTTTGAATTTTGCTTCAAAATCATGTGGAGATACCTGGCTGGTCGTCGGGATTGTTCCACATTCGATCAGTTTTTCATAAAATTCTTTATGGGAAATGGTAACACCGTCTAAATATTCCGTTTCGCCAAAAATTGTTTTTAAAGGCATATAATCAAGATTTAATGCATCCGCACGTTCCTTTGTGAGATCAGATGCGGAATCAACAATAATTCGTACACTCATTTTTTTTCCCTCCGGATAAAATAGTTTGACTATCAAACAAAAATAAATATAAAGTATGATGAAAAGAATGTCAAGATATTTTGATTATCAAAGTATCAAAATAAAAATCAAATGTAGTTGACAAAAATCGACAGACATAAGATACTTGTGTAGTATTAATGCCTGCATGACAGTAGTGTAAAAGTGGAAAATTATATAACAGAGCAGAAGAAAGCGGAAGAAATGTATAACGGGGCAGAGATTCTGGTGGATCTCGCAAGAAGGTATCCGGAACTATGGAATGAAATAGACAGGCAGTGCACTTTAAATAGAGAGCGGTATGGATTGCTCTGTGAAATATTGCTGGCGGGGGACGAGGAACGCTGTGAGGATGTGGTTGCAAAGATATACCGGTACGGGAGTATGATCGGAAAACAGGATCTGATTGGAAGACAGATATTTTTGTGGCTGCTGCAGGCACTGAGGATGGAAGAAATCGCAATGCTGTAGAAATGGGTTTTATCGTGAAAGAGGCCAGCAGCAGGCAAAGAATTTTATGAGTCAGGAATCTTTTCCGGTACGGGAAAACGGGGAATAAAAGAAAAAATGGTGCCTGCCGGGGGCATTGCCGTGAGGCAGAAAAATAAATAAGAAAGGATGTCATGCAGGCATAAAAAGTACAAAGGAATGTGCAAATTCCTTGCCACACAAAGAAAAAAGGTATACTATAAAGCAGAAATGTTTTTATGAGATAGTAAGGAGAGTATACCATGAAGATTGTTGTTTTAGCAGGTGGTTTAAGTACAGAGAGAGATGTTTCCTTTAAGACCGGAGATATGGTGGCAAAGGCATTGAGAGAGAATGGACATCAGGTAATTTTGCTTGATGTATTTATGGGATACAGTGATAAAAAAGAAGATCTGACAGGTATTTTTGAACGGAGTGAGGAAGTCAGTGTAAAAGTATCCGGAATACCGGAAACTGCACCGGATCTTGCAAAGGTAAAAGCGTCCAGAAAAGATCAGTCAGACAATTTCTTTGGACCGAATGTGATCGAATTATGCCAGATGTCCGATATCGTTTTTATGGCACTGCATGGAGAAAACGGAGAAAACGGCAAGATTCAGGCCGCATTTGATCTGTTTGGCATCCGCTATACAGGAACCGGTTATTTAAGCAGCGCGCTTGCCATGGATAAGGAGATGTCCAAAAAATTATTTTTGTCAGCAGGCATACCGGCTCCAAAGGGCGCATCCATGAAAAAGGCTGACCGCAGCGACGATATCACAAAACTTGGCATTCAGTTCCCGTGTGTGGTAAAACCATGCTGCGGAGGTTCGAGTATCGGTGTTTCCATCGCACACAATGCGGGGGAATATAAAGCAGCATTAGATGAGGCGTTCCGCTGGGAAGAAAACCTGATCGTGGAAGAATATGTAAAAGGACGTGAGTTCTCTGTCGGCGTGATCGAGGGAAAAGCACTTCCGATCATCGAGATCGCACCGGTACAGGGATTTTATGATTATAAGAACAAATACAAAGCAGGCAGTGCTGTTGAGACCTGTCCGGCAGAACTTTCAGAAGCTGTCACAGAGAAAATGCAGCACTATGCAGAGCAGGTAGCACAGGTACTTGGACTTGATACTTACTCCCGCACGGATTTCCTGTTAGATGAGAAGGAAAACATCTACTGTTTAGAGGCGAATACACTGCCGGGCATGACTCCGACAAGCCTTCTCCCACAGGAGGCACAGGTTGTCGGTGTGAACTTTAACGAACTGTGTGAGAAACTGATCCAGATTTCCCTGGATAAATATGAGAAATAATAAGATATTTTTGTAAAAGTAAAAGCAAAACGAATCCCGGGAAATGAGGTAGATCATGAAAAACATGACACTGGAGCATATTACGGAAGTATGCGGTGGAGTATATTATGGCAGTGAGGCCGACAAAAAGAAAGAAATTGCAGGAGCTGTGATCGACAGCAGACAGGTAGAGTCAGGATATCTTTTTATTGCGGTAAAGGGAGAAAAGGTGGATGGTCATCAGTTCATTCCGCAGGTGTTTGAAAAAGGTGCACTTGCCGTATTATCCGAACAGGAACTGTCAGATCCGGCGGGACCATATATCAAGGTGGAATCGACACTTGGTGCAATGAAAAAACTTGCGGCATACTACCGCAGAAGCCTGGATATTAAGGTCGTCGGAATTACCGGAAGTGTCGGAAAAACAAGCACAAAGGAGATGATTGCGTCGGTTCTTTCACAGAAGTATAATGTGTTAAAGACAGAGGGCAATTTCAATAACGAGATCGGTCTTCCACTTACGATTTTTAAGATCAGGGAGCAGCATGAAGTGGCAGTGCTTGAGATGGGAATTTCAGAATTCGGTGAGATGCACCGTCTGGCTGAAATGGCATATCCGGATATCTGTGTGATCACAAATATCGGATTGTGCATCTGGAAAACCTGCTGACCAGAGATGGGATTTTAAAGGCAAAAACGGAGAGTTTTGAGCATCTGACGCCGGAAGGAACTGCCGTGTTAAATGGAGACGATGATAAGCTCTGTGAGAAAAAGATGGTGAACGGAAAACCGGCAGTATTTTATGGTATCGGAAAAGAAGCAAAGCTTGCAAAGACAGAGCAGGGTGAAAAATATCTTGCCGAAAAGGAAGTATATGCAACAGATGTGGAACCGGTAGGATTAGATGGAACAAAAGCGGTGATACATATTGGTGCAGAGAGCTTTGCAGTGACGATCCCGATTGCAGGAGAGCATAATGTATACAATGCTTTAGCCGCAGTCTGCGTTGCAGGAAAGCTTGGACTTAGTGTGGATGAAATGAAACGCGGGATTGAGTCGGTAAAAACGATCGGAGGAAGAAGTAATCTGATCCACAAAGGCGGGATGACGATCATCGATGACTGTTACAACGCAAACCCTGTTTCCATGAAGGCGTCCATCGACGTGCTCGCAGCGGCACCTGGAAGAAAAATCGCAGTGCTTGGAGATATGGGAGAACTTGGCGAAAATGAGCAGGAACTGCATGCAATGGTCGGAGAACATTTCAAAGGAAAAGAAATCGATGCTTTGTTTGCAGCCGGTGCATTATCAGAGAATCTGGCACAGGCAGTAAGAAAATGCAGTAAGGAGACGGAGGTTCATTACTTCAAAACAAAAGATGAACTGATGGAAGAATTACTGCCTTATGTAAAAAGCGGTGACACGGTTCTGGTAAAGGCATCCCACTTTATGGGATTCCCGGAGGTCGTAGGACAGCTTACAAAGTAAGAAAATGTAGTGAAAATACGAAGCTATGACAGCTTATAAATGAATAAAAAAGAAAATCCCCGGATCACGGAATTGGTGATCCGGGGATTTTTTAAATTCATAGGAAATTACGTCCTATGAATTAAAAACTCCGGGCGGGATGCGCATCTCGCGGAGTAGAAGTTAGCTGTAAACAGCACCGCTCGAGCGCGAAAGAGTCGCAAGCGACTCTTTGTTCCAGATCTTAAATCTGCGAATTATTTTTCTCAAGCATTTCAGCGATCACACCCTGACAGTGTGAACCGAGTTTTTTGCGTGTATCTTTGTCTAAAGATTTCGGGTCAATTGGTTTGCCGTATTCTACGATGACATGTACCGGTTTTACCTTTGGAAAATGTGCTTCTAAAATATCGGCGGAGCCGGAAATTGCCATAGGTACGATCAGACATCCGGTTTTTTCTGCCATTTTAAAACTACCCTCTTTGAATGGGAGCATCAGGTCCTCTGTCTTATTGCGTGTTCCCTCAGGGAAAATACACATCGAAATCCCGTTTTTGATATTGTCGATTCCTGCAAGGATCGTTTTTAACGCTTCTTTGACATCCGAACGATTGATGAACAGACAGTGCAGTCTGCTCATCCAGACAGATAAAAGCGGAACCTTTTTCATGGAATCTTTTGCTACATAACCGGTCAGGCGCGGACAGCGTGAGTAGGTGATGATGATATCGAAATAACTCCTGTGATTGCCAATATAGAGAACAGGCTGGTCTTTTGGAACATTTTCTTCTCCGATAATGGTAAGTCTGGTGCCACAGATAAACAGAATGACACGAAATGCCCACTGCACCATGCGGAGCTGGCTGATATCAGCAGCCTGACGATTGAATTTTCCGATGATCCATTCAACAAAAAGGACAGGAATACCGATGATCAGGTAGAGTATAGCAAAAAGCAATGCAAGTATTGCGCGTAACATAGTACGTCCTTTCCGGGGAGATCCCCCAAGTTTTATATACCACATTATATCGGGTATCTATGGGAAAACAACTAAAAAAGACATATTTAAAGACAGGGAGGCATATATTAAGATAGAAGCGAAAACTGGGGGCAGGTGTAGTGAAAGCATGTTTCGAAAGTATCTGGTAAAAATATGCGGGATCAGTCTGCTGATGGCAGGACTGATCAGCGGATGCAGTATTGAGCAGACAAATGAAACAAAAGTCAGTGATCTTACATATACGATCGTTGAGGAATCCGAGACACCGGAAGAGTTAAAGACAATGATCGAGGAAAAGAAAACGGCGGATTTTAAACTTACCTATGAGATGGCGGATGATCTGTATATCGTGCGGGGATATGGGGAGCAGGCGACGGGAGGATACAGTATCTGTGTGAGGGACTGTTATCTGACCACAAACGCAGTAGTGTTTGATACAGAACTCATCGGACCGAGAAAGGGTGAAGTTACAAATGCGAGTCCAAGCTGTCCTTATATTGTAATACAGGTAAAAAACCAGGACAAAAGTATCATTTTTGAGTAAATATTCTTAAAATTTTTTTAAATAATTTAATTATGTTTGACAAAAATTTAGCACAGTGCTATTCTAAAGCGGAAAAGAAATTCGGTGGAAACGATCATTACGATGATAAACGATCGCGAGATGCCGGATTAAGGAGGTAGAACACATGCAACAGGCAGACATCAGAAAAGTTCGGGCATCCGTGCATCAGCAGTGCGGGAAAAAAGTAATGATTCAGCTTGACCGAGGACGCAATAAAGTTGACATCCAGGAAGGCGTCATCCAGAATGCTTACCCAAGCGTATTCACGATCCTGGTAAATGATGAGCGTGAAGAAAATCCACCTCAGTTATTATCATTCAGTTATTCTGATATTATTACAAGAGATATACGCATGAAGTTGTGCTAAACAGGTATAAAATCCTCCATGTCCGAATAAGATGGTTACAAAGATTCGGAATGGGGGACTTTTTTTGGAATTTCAGAAAATAAAATTACATAGAAGTGAAAAAAACAGAGCTGCAGTCACACAGATCACACTGGATGATGACTATAATGTACCGGATTACAGACAGGATATCGTAAAAGTCATAAAAGAACGCGGGGAACTGCGCTTTGATGAGGTAAAAGCGATGGAGGGGGCTGCATGGATCAAGGCAGTCTGGTTTTAAGGTACTTTACCGGAGCGATAAGCAGGAAGGAAAAATAAGCTGTCTGCGCGGTGAGATTCCTTTTCAGGAACGGCTTAACATGGATGGTCTGAGCGAATATGATGCAGTTCATGCCACAGGGGATATGGAAGATCTTACGATCGGAGTGATCAATTCCCGGAAGTTAAATGTCCGCGCGGTCATTGTTTTGACGGCATCGTCAGAAAAAGAAGTGGATGAGGAGCTGACCTGTGAACTCTCAGATGGCAGTTCCTATGAACAGAATATTGTAGAGAAGGAAGCGTTAAAGCTGCTTGTGGTGCGACGTGATATCTGCAGACAGAAAAGTGAGGCAGTGCTGCGTCGAGTAAACCGAATATCCGTGAAATACTCTGGCAGAGTATGCAGCTGCGCAATGTTGAAAGCAGGCTTGTGGAAGGAAATATCAGACTTTCCGGGGAAATACTGGTTTCCATACTGTATAATGATGAGGAGGAAGGGGAGCATCTGTCCTGGTATGAAACGACAGTCCCGCTGGATGCACAGGCAGAGTGCGGTGTTATGGAGGATGACTGTATCTGGCAGGTGCAGATGGTACCTTTGACAATGGAACTGGAAGTCAAACCGGATTATGACGGGGAAGAAAGGATCCTTGTCATGGAGCTGGCATTAGATACACACATCCGTATCTGGAAGGAAGAAAAGATAAGACTTTTAACAGATCTGTATTCACTGCAGAAAGAGGTAAAACCAGTCTTCCGTGAATGCCCGCTGGAGCGTCTTCTGGTTAAAAATGCTGCAAAATGCAGAATGACAGAACAGATGGAATTAAAAGAAGATAAAGAAAAAGTTCTTCAGATCTGTTCCTGTGAGGGAAAAGTGCTCTTAGAACGTCAGGAAATAAAACCAGATGGTGTTCTTGCGGAGGGAACGGTTGAGGTCAATATTTTGTACATTACACCGGATGACCATATGCCGGTTGGAGCAGTGCAGGAAATTTATCCGTTTTCACAGCTTGTGGAGATTCCGGAAATGTCAGCGCAGGCGAAAGTGGAGTTAGATGCTTCCTTAGAGCAGCTCTCAGCGGTGATGCTTGATCAGGAACACGTTGAGATCCGGGCGGCAGTACGGCTGGATCTGATTGCCTTTGTGCAGGAAGTCATACAGAATATCGAGGAGGCCACAGAGTCGGAACCGGATCTTGAGATGCTCAGGAACAGGCCGGGGCTGGTGGGCTATATCGCAAAGGCAGGAGATGATCTCTGGACGATCGCCAAGGAAAATCATACGACCATACAAAATATCATGGAGACAAATCACAGAAAAAGTGAGGTACTTCTGGCGGGCGAAAAGGTTTTGATCGTAAAACAGGTCGGATAAAATATTAAGTATTTGTGAATTTCTGGAAATCCTAACAAACATAGATGAAAGTGTGATAAAATATATAAGTACGGCTTCTGCCACTGCAGCCTGCCGTGCTTATTTTTGATTCGTAGGAAATTATGTCCTATTCTTTTATAAATGACAGAAGGAGAAATACTTGATGAAGTGGGAAAAGGCATTAAAATATACAAGAAAACATACAAGAATGATCGCAGTGATGATGGCAGGTGTGATCGGATTTGCGTGTTTTTACTCTGCAGATGCATCCGTGATAAAAGATGCGAAGAAGAAGAAAAATGAGGCGCAGCAGAATTTAGACAATATCAACCAGCAGATCAATAATATACAGAGTGAGCAGAGCAAGGTAAAAAGCCAGATGGCGGCGTATGATGAACAGCTGATGTCGCTTTTGACCGATATGGAACTGTTGAAAACGGATATTGATAATAAGGAAGGCGAGATTGATCAGGCAAAGACGGATCTCGCCGCAGCACAGGAAAAAGAACAGCAGCAGTATGCAGATATGAAAAAAAGAATCCAGTACATGTACGAAAACGGAGATGACACATTTCTGGATGCACTTGTGGAGTCGGAAGATATCTCAGACCTTTTAAATCGTGTGGAGTATGTATCGGAAGTATACAGTTATGACAGGGAGCTTTTAGTGGCTTATCAGGAGACCGTACAGCAGGTGGCGGATTTAGAGTCACAGTTAGAGCAGGAATTAGCGGATATGGAGGAGCTGAAACAAAGTTATGATCAGCAGGAGGCTTCCCTGAATCAGGTTATTAATGAAAAGAAGGCACAGATTGCAGATTTTGATTCACAGCTTTCAAATGCAAAAACACTGGCAAGCCGGTACGCGTCCACGATCCGCAAACAGAACGAGGTGATCGCACAGGAACAGGCGCGTCAGGAAAAAGCCCGGAAAGAAGCAGAAGAGAAGGCAAAGAAAGCGGCGAAGGCAGGCACAAAAACCAGTAATTCTGCCACAACGGCATCTACGGACAGCGGAACAACAACAGACAGTACAGGGGGAAGTTCCTCTTCCAATAATACAGCTTCAACGGACGATTCCGACAACAGTTCTTCCGGCAGCAGTTCGACAGGACTGACAAATAACGGTTTAAATCCATCCTACTCTACCGGTGTGAGTGGCAGCAGTGTGGTATCCTATGCGACAAATTTTGTGGGAAATCCGTATGTGTTTGGCGGAAACAGCCTGACAGAGGGGACGGACTGTTCCGGTTTTGTATCCCTTGTATACAGCCATTTTGGCGTATCACTTCCGAGAAGTTCCTATGCGCTTCAGTCAAGCGGACAGGCTGTCAGCTATGAGAACGCACAGCCGGGAGACATTATCTGTTATCCGGGACATGTGGCAATCTATATGGGAGGCGGCAGGATCGTCCATGCATCAACGCCGTCGAGCGGCATCTGTTATGGAAATGCGACTTATCGTACGATCACAATGGTGCGCCGTGTGCTGTAAGGGACACTGATGATAAAAATGCAGCAATAGATATTGAAAAAAATTTATGAATTATATGGAAAATATGCTATAATCAGAGGGAATTATTAGAATCAGGAAGGTAGGATCGTTATGCAGTTTGAAACATTACAAAAAGATATGATAGCAGCCATGAAGGCGAGAGATAAAGTACGCAAGGATGCAATCTCCACACTTGTTTCCGCAGCAAAGAAAGCTGCGATTGATGAGGGATGCAGAGATGATATCAAAGAAGAACTGGTGAACAGGGTAATTTTAAAAGAAATGAAATCAGTAAAAGAGCAGATTGATACCTGCCCTGCAAGCAGAGAGGATCTTTTGGCAGAATATCAGACAAGATATGATATTTTTGCAGAATATGCACCACAGATGATGTCAGCAGAGGAAGTAGAAGCATATATTACAGAGAAGTTTGCCGATGTGGCAGCAAGTAAAAATAAAGGACAGATCATGAAAGCCGTAATGCCGGAGTTAAAGGGAAAGGCAGACGGAAGTGTGATCAATCAGGTGGTGCAGAAATTATGTCAGTAAAATCGGTAGAATGATCCGTGCTGGTGCGGAAGTGGAAAAAAATATAAAGCATGCCATCAGGCATTTGATGAGCGCATCGCAATGATCGCTTCACAGGGACACATCGTTCCGACACATGATCTGATCAAGAATGCAGACCAGATCGCAGGCATCAGGGAGAGCTGCAAGATCAATATTGCAGTGCTTGATTATATTGAGAAGCATATTCATGAGGGAATGAATACAGCAGAGATCGATAAGATCGTTTATGATATGACAACGGAGATGGGCGGTATTCCGGCACCGCTGAACTACGAGGGATATCCGTACAGTGTATGTACTTCCGTCAATGATCAGGTATGTCATGGATTTCCGTCAAAAGATGTGATCTTAAAGTCCGGTGATATCATTAATGTGGATGTATCCACGATCTTAAACGGATATTTTTCCGATTCTTCAAGAATGTTCTGCATCGGGGATGTAAGTCCGGAGAAGAAGCGCCTTGTTGAAGTGACCAAAGAGTGCGTGGAACTTGGATTAAAAGAAGTAAAACCGTGGGGATTTTTAGGCGATATGGGTCAGGCTGTGCATGACCATGCGTTTGCAAACGGTTATACGGTAGTGCGCGAGATCGGTGGACATGGCGTCGGACTTGAGTTCCATGAGGAACCGTGGGTTGGCTATAATACCAAACGCGGACAGGAAATGCTCTTAGTTCCAGGCATGATCTTTACGATCGACCGATGGTCAATATGGGAAAAGTGGATATCTATGTAGACTCAAAAAATGACTGGGAAGTTTATACTGAGGACGGACTTCCATCAGCACAGTGGGAGATTATGGTACTGGTGACGGAAGACGGTCATGAGGTGCTCTGCTGGTAAAATTCAGGATTTGTGAAATAATGGATATTTCCCAAATAAAAGTGCCTGTAAAGCTTCATCGTGGCAGCGGATAACGTGGCGGTAGATCACGATCGCTGAAATGATACAGCAGCCAAGCCGTATGGAATTTATCGGAACAAACAGGAACACGGTCAGCGTAAACAGTCCGTATGTGATGACGGATCGGAAAGAATGCGGACGCAGTGTGAGTACCAGTGAGAATAAAATATAATAAAAGATCAGACAGAATAACGGATGAATTTCCGGAAACAGTCCAATCATAACTCCGAAAGAGACGGCAATCGCTTTGCCGCCTCTTTCTTTTTGGAAAAATGGAAAAGCGTGGCCGAATACCGGAGCTGCCATGACAAGTGCAAACAGCATGGAATCCCGGTCTAAGATCCTGTCTGCAAGAAAAACCGGGACAGCGCCTTTGAAAAGTTCACAGAGCAGGGAGAGAGTTCCGGCAAAAAAGCCGGCCTGCATGTAGCATTTGCAACGCCGGGATTGTGGTCGGGGGGAACTTTTGTGATGTCGGTTTTGAAAAATAATCTTGGAATCCAGTAAGCAAACAATGTACTGCCAAGAACGAATCCAAGAAGGATAAAAAGAAAATACATCATAGTTTCTCCAGTGTTTTTATAATGTGCACGGCAGCGTCTGGTTTTCCGTTTTCTTTCTGGGCCAGAAGCATTTCTTCGCGAAGAGAACGGTTCCCATGCGGATCCTGGGTGTCAGAGAGCAGTCTTTTTCCAAGTGTGATCTGTTTGGCAATGTATTTTGAGGAGACAGAAAGATGTCTTTTTACAAAAAAATTGCGGTTTGCAGTCTCACATCCGGGAATCGGCGCGGTGTGTACGATCGGGATCCGTTTTACTAACGCTTCGGTGGAGGTAAGTCCGCCCGGTTTGGTGAAAATCACATCACAGGCATCCATATAGTCTGCAACCCGGTTGGTGTAGCCTAAAATGTGGACGCACGGGTTATTTTGGAACTGTTTCTGCAGCACGGTATAAATACGTTTGTTATTGCCGCAGATGATGACCATATGCTCGCCGGATTTTAAACGCAGTGAAAGTTCTGCCGCAAATATGGCAAGTTTTCCAAATCCCATGCTGCCGCTCATGACCAGACAGATCGGAACACCCTGTGGAAGATTTAAGGCATTGCGCGCGTGCATCTTTGCCAGGATGCGGTCCTCTGCCGGAGAAAATGCGCCACTGACAGGAATGCCGTAAGGGTATAACCTGTCAGCCGGAATTCCGCGGTGTACATATTCTGAGACACAGTCCTCGTGGGGAAGAAAATATGCATCAAGATCCGTTTCTTCCCAGAACGGAATACAGGTATAATCGGTGCCGATAGCAGCTGCGGGAATCTGTAACATGCCTTTTTTCTTCATGTATGTCAATGTTTCTGCCGGGTAAAGATGCGGCGTTACGATGATATCATAATCGTGCTGGCTTAAACAGGCAGCCAGTTTTTTTGCCATCAGTGCATTGGCATAGTAGACCGGTGATTTGTGTTTATTGCTTGAAATTGCCATGCCGATCTTATAGAGCATACCAAAGGCATGCGGCATATGTTTGACAAGTTCCACATAGGCACCGCCTACTGCATGTGAAGTTTTTTTCCGGAGAGCAGGAACATATCAAGCATGTCGGCGGTGTGACCGCACCGGATGGCTGCTTCCCGGATCGCTTTTCCGGCGGCATTGTGTCCCTCGCCGGTATTACAGGATAAAATTAATATTTTCATAGATACCAGTGTAGCATAATCCGGGCAAAAATTCGATACCTGATCGAAAGATATTGATTTTTCACTGGAAATATTGTTAAATAAAGGGGATTTGTGGTACGGGAGGTAAGGTTATGGCGACGATCAAAGAAATCGCAAAAGCCTGCGGTGTGTCGGTAGCTACCGTTTCGAATATCCTGAATAAAAGCCGGGGGCAAGCGAAGCGACAAGAAATCTTGTGTTAAAAACTGCAAAAGAAATGAATTATATGCCAAACTATGTGGCAAAAAATCTTAAGGCACGCAATACCAGAAGCATCGGCGTCATTGCAGAGGATATGACGATCTTTAGTATTCCGGATATTATTGACGGTATTACGGAATATTGTGAAAAGGTAAAATACCAGATTCTTCTGACCAATTTAAGATTGTATAAAAAATATAATGACTATTATTATCACAGAACAGATTATTATGGACTGGTGGACGAGGAGATCAGGAAACTGATCGCAACGCAGGTGGACGGTATCATTTATGTGACGGCACATGAGCGTATCATGCACTGTATCCCGGATAATTTAAGCATTCCTGCCGTGATGGCATATGGTTATACGGAGAGTAAAAACATCCCGTCCGTAGTTGTGGATGACGAGCGTGGTGCATACGAGATGATCCGTTATCTGATCGCACAGGGACATAAAAAAATCGGAGTGATCACCGGAAAAGCAGACAGCCTTCATGCGCAGGCACGTCTGATCGGATATCAGAAGGCATTGCGGGATGAGGGGCTTTTATATGATCCGGAACTGATCTACTATGGAGACTGGGGAAGAGAATCCGGACATACCGGAGCAGAAGTGCTTTTAAAAAAACAGGTGACGGCAATATTCTGCATGAATGATCTTATGGCAGGCGGATGTTATGACTGGGCAGATGAGTCGGGGATAAAGATACCACAGGAGATATCTGTTGCGGGATACGATAACAGAGAACTGTCAAGTTATTATAAGCCGCCGCTCTCCACGACGGAGCTGCCACTTCATGATATCGGTTACAGGGCTGCTGAGGTTATGATCAGCCTGGTGGAGAAAAAGCCAGGCGAGACGGCAGAACCGCAGGTCTATAAAGTTCCATGTAAGCAGCTGATCCGCCAGTCGATCAAAACATTATAAAAATAAACCGTGATGAACCGCCTCTGATGTCAGGCTTTTGAACTGACTCAGAAGGCGGATTTTTAATTTATAGGAAATTATGTCCTATGAATTAAAAATCCCTCCATGAGTTTATTTGTGAACAGAAGAAGTATTTATGTTCATTATTTTTGGGGAATATGTACTATTTGTGCAACATTCACATGGTTAAACGATTTAAAAAATAATAAAGTTGTGCGAAAAAGCAAAAACTTAGAAAGAAACAGAAAACATGAGAAAATAACATAAAAACAAAAGAATATATATAGATAAATGAAAAATAACAGGCTTTAATTATAGCAATTAGTATGGTATATATAAACAAGAGCGAAACAGAAATCAATCAGAATAACAAAAAAAGGCAAAAGTATTTCAGAATAAAGCAAAAAATATGAATGAAATGTAAATAAACTGAAAATAGAAATTTTGATCTGATTAAACGTTTAATATGACACATGACAGACACATGAAGGAGGGAGGAAGTTATGGAGAAGGAAAAACTGACAGATGTGCCGCTGCATCAGATCCAGATTAAAGATGCGTTTTGGGATAAATACATCCGCTTAGTAAAAGATGTCATACTTCCTTACCAGTGGAACACGTTAAATGACAATGTAAAAGATGCGGCGCCAAGCCACTGTATCAAGAACTTTAAGATCGCTGCAGGCGAGGCAGAGGGAGATTTTGAAGGAGCTGTCTTTCAGGATACCGATGTTGCAAAGTGGTTAGAGGCAGTTGCATTTACCTTAGATTCATCTGGAAGAGATGAAAAGTTGGAAAAACTTGCTGATGAGACGATCGACCTGATCGGGAAGGCACAGTGTGAAGACGGATATTTAAATACCTACTTCACGATCAAAGAACCGGACAGACGCTGGACGAACCTGAAAGAAGGACACGAACTTACACGGCGGGGCACATGATCGAGGCAGCAGCTGCATATTACAATGCGACAGGGAAAAGAAAGTTCCTCGATATTGTTTCAAGATTTGCAGACCTGATCTGTGAAACCTTTGGACCGGAGGAAGGAAAGTGTCATGGATATCCGGGACATCCGGAAGTAGAACTTGCCCTGGTAAAATTGTACCGGGCAACCGGACAGAAAAGATATTTAGATCTTGCGAAATATTTTATCGATACAAGAGGTGTGGGAGAAAATTATTTTTTCCAGGAAGAAAAGAAAGAA
>ENA-OQDE01000116-OQDE01000116.1-human-gut-metagenome-genome-assembly--contig:-NODE-116-length-49308-cov-6.054777_pt1 | contig 49308 bp, 54 predicted proteins | sample MGYA00242768_ERZ504595 | MGnify/ENA primary metagenome ERZ504595 (study PRJEB26092, sample SAMD00036307) | human gut metagenome | host: Homo sapiens | study: EMG produced TPA metagenomics assembly of...
AAAGAAAGAAAGAGCTACGGTCAGTTTTTTACTCCGATACAGACGGCAGAGTATATGGCATCGCTTATAAGAACGGAATCTGAAAAGGTTAAAATACTCGATCCAGGTGCCGGGAATGGTCTGTTGACAGCAGCAGTGGTAGAGCATTTAATTGCACGAGGAACAGCACGGGAAATTTCTGTAGTATTATATGAGAACGACAAAAATATACAGTCATTGTTAAAAAAGAATATAGAAATAATAAGTAGTTATTGCAGCCAAAAACAGGTAAAATTATTTATAAAGACCCAGAAAGAAAATTTTATTGTTGACAATCAGAAATATTGGGAGATGCAGAAAAGCAAAGGATTATTTGACATTGTGATCAGCAATCCTCCATATTTGAAAATTCGCAAGGAGGCCGCAGAGTCCGTGTGTATGAGTGAAATAGTGCATGGTCAGCCTAATATGTATTTCCTGTTTATGGCTATGGCAGTTAAAATGCTGAGGACAAATGGAGAGTTTGTATTTATTACGCCAAGATCCTGGACATCAGGGACATATTTTAAAAGTTTCAGAAGCTATTTTATGGATAGTATGGATATTCAGCGTGTACATTTGTTTGAATCTCGAAATAGCGTATTCAAAGGGAAAGAGGGACATAGTGATGATATCTTGCAGGAAACAATGATTACTTATGGAAAGAAATCGAAAAGTCAGTCTCGGAATATTATCATTGCGATTAGTCAGAATGCGCAGGATTTAGGCAAAGTAAAAGAAATTCAGGTAGAGAGTGGAAATTGTTTGCCAGAAGGAAAAGAGCATTATTTTGTACTTCCATCAGATGAAGAAGATTTAAAGGTATTAAACTATATGAAGAAAATGCCTAATACGGTCGAAGAGGCGGGCTTTCGATTTAAAACGGGACAGGTAGTAGAATTTCGTAATAAGGAGTATATAGCGTGGGAGAAAAAAGAGTCTACAATTCCATTGCTTCATTCATGTAATGTATTAGAAGGAAGAATAGTATTTCCTGCTCAGACAGAGAAACCACAGTATTTTGTAGTAAAAGATGAATCTAAGAAGAATGTGATGGAAAATCAGAATACAGTTTTTTTAAAGAGAGCGACGGCAAAAGAAGAAAAACGCAGACTACAGCCAGCCTTGCATTTAGCAGATGCTTTTGCATATAAACAATTTACCGCAGAAAATCATTTAAATTATTTAATTAAAGTAGGAGAACGGATTAGTCTTTGTGAGGTATATGGGTTTTATACGTTATTGTCTTCTGATATATGGGAACGTTATTATCGGATGTTAAATGGCAGCACACAGGTAAATTCGGCAGAATTAAATACAATGCCGATTCCGGCAAAGGATGTACTACAGAAAATAGGAAAAACTGCAATGAGAGAATGGAAAAAACAGGGTGATTATTTTACCAGAGATAATATGTTATCCAGCGATGAAATTTTAAGGCAATGTATTGGATAGAGCAGAAGAAAAAGGAGCTTTAAATGAAAGAATACCCTTACAGAAAGATGAATGAAATGTGCGAAATACTTGAAGTATTGCAGATGCCTTCAAAATTGAAAAATACACGGACTATTCTGACTTTACTGGCTGTTGCACGTGTAAAAGAAAAATCAAAATGGTCTCAGGTAGAGGAAAGTTATGCCAGAACACATGATATGATTGTGTTCATGAATGAATATTATCCTAATAAAGGTGGAACAGATTTAAAGCGTGGTGGTTATAGTGAAAATTCCCGTGAGACAATTAGAGATGATTCTGTTTCACCTTTGTGCAGTATGGCAGTTATGGAACATAATGGTGCTAAATCCCAGAGTGAGAAAAGCAGTTATCGTTTGACGAAAGAGTTTGCAACTCTGTTAAGAGCGTACGGAACAGAAAATTGGGAAGAGGAACTTTGCTATTATTGTGAGACACATCAGACTTACGAGGAGAAATATTCTCAAATAAGACAAGTAGATAAAGGGCTGTCAGTGTTATATAATGGGGAACAGTTTCATCTGAAAAGATCGGCTCATAATAAGCTTCAAGCAGCAATCTTAGAAGAGTTTGTCCCTATATTTGTACCAGGTGCAAATTATTATATATTGGTGATACAAAGAAGCGGGAATTGGTCAAAGACGTTGAGTTTTTAAATGAGTTGAACATAACAGTGTTGGAACATGCAATGCTTCCGGATCTGATATTATACCAGGAAGAAAAGAAATGGCTGCTTTTTATAGAGGCATATACGTCAACAGGAGAACTTACGATAGAACGTGTATCCAAAATTAAGGAATATTGTAAAGATTGTCCGAAAGATATAGAAATTATTTTTGTGACGGCATTCCAGACAATGAAGAAATGCCAACAAAAATTTTTATCAATTGCATGGGATACGGAAATATGGGTGGCAGAAGAACCGACACATATGATTCATAAAAATGGAAATAAATTTTTAGACGCACATTCAAATACTATATCAAAAAATAAGTAGAAGAGAGAATTTATGCGGATTTTAGTAGTAAACGATGATGGAATTAAAGCACCGGGCATAAAGCGTCTTGTGCAGATGGCAGCAGGACTTGGCGAAGTATGGGTGGTGGCTCCGGCAGCACAGTGCAGTGCCATGTCACACCGGATCACTGTGCGTGGCGATTTAGAGGTAAAACCGTATGATTTTCCGGCCACAGGTGTGACGGCGTACAGTGTGTGGGGAACCCCGGCAGACTGCGTGAAAGTGGCACTTGGATGTCTGATGACAGAAAAACCGGATATCGTATTTTCCGGGATCAATGCAGGCTATAACGTTGGACGGGATATCTTATATTCCGGTACGATCGGAGCGGCGATGGAGGCTCTCTGCTGGGGTGTCCCGGCGATCGCATTTTCCGTTGCGGAGGAAGATGAGTGTGAGGTTTTAAATACATATTTAGAACCGGTTGCAAAAGAACTGATCTCCAAAACATTACCGCAAAATGAGATCTGGAACGTCAATTTCCCGGGATGCACTTTAGAGGAATACAAAGGAATCCTGTGGGATCGTATCCCGGATCAGAACCAGTATTACCGGGATAACTACAAGAGAACGGACAGACCGGACGGAAGCTGTATTTTTTCAGCGGCAGGGCTGCCGGAAACGGAAGCAGCGGATGGAACGGATGCGGGAGCAGTTCTTTCCAATTACATATCCATCGGAACAATCAAAAATATGATCATATAAAAAGGAAAAAACAGATTTGTTTTTCAGTAAACGGGAGAATATTTATCAGCAGAATTAATGATTTTTATTAACGTACCTGATAAATATTCTCTCTTTTGTATAAACTGGGTAAAATTTTAGTAAAACTTTACTAAAGCTATTGAAATCTGCAAAATCGTGAAATATAATGCAGAAGAAAGGCGTGATTATATGGCAACAATCAAAGAGATTGCCAAGCTGGCACATGTGTCGGCGGCAACGGTGTCGAGAGTGTTGAATCAGGATGAGACATTATCTGTGACACCTGAGGTAAAAAACCAAATAATTAAGATCGCTCATGAGTTGAAATATGTCCCGCCTAAGATGCGTCATGCCAAACGAGACAGACAGATCGTCATCGGAGTTGCGGACTGGCATATCGTAAGAAGAGACAGACCGGATGTGAGCATTACATCGGAGGATATCTTATCCGGAAGTATTGCGCAGAAAGCAGATATCGCCTTTTTACGTCTGATTTATGGAGAAGTAAAACAGGTGGACGGTATCATTGCATTTGGCTTGTTCTCGGAAGTGGAAGTTGACTTTTTGCGGTCACTGAGCACGGAGATTCTGTTTGTTAATTCAGATAAGAAGGATTATGAATTTGATCAGATCCTCATGGATTATGAGCAGGGATTAAACGATATGGTGCATTATCTGATGGACGAGAAAGAGTATCGCAGCATTGGTTATATTGGCGGTATCTATGAAGATGATATGGTGCGTATCGGAGTGCGTCGTCTGAATGGATTAAAGCAGATCCTGCAAAAAAAAGACTGTTATCGGGAAGACTATTTTAAGGTTGGAGAGATCAGTCATGAAAATGGGTATACACTCACAAAGGAAATGCTTTTGACGAAGGATGTGCCGGAAGTTCTTATTTTAGGAAACGATGAGGTCGCAGAAGGGGCATTAGAGGCGATCAAAGAGTTAAAATTCCGGATCCCCAAAGATGTTGCGGTTGTAGTTTACCGCGATATTGAGACGCTGTCGACAAAATACCCGACGTATACAAGTCTTCGCATGCTGCCGGATATCGTATGGACGACTGCCATAAAGCTTCTTTTGGAGCGGATCTTAGATGGCAGGAAAGATACGATGAAGGTATATCTGCCAACAAAGCTTGAACTTGGAGACAGTGCCTGATCATTGGCTGGACAATTCATGAAAAGAGCAACAACAAAAGTGTGCACGCCTGCATGGGAATGGATGCAGGAGAGAGAGGAGAACATTTCATTATGAAGAAAAAAATTGCTATGTTACTTGCAGCAGCATTATGCATGGGTACATTTGCAGGATGTGGAAACAGCACATCAAACAACAGCAGCGCAGCAGACAACAATACGACAAATAATACGGCAGCTGCAACAGAAAGTTCTGACGTGACAGCTTCTGCTGATAACGTAAAGATCGATACGTTAAACGTATATTTCGTTCCATCCAGAGATCCGGATGAGATCGTAACTGCAACAGAGCCGCTTGCAAATTTAATGCAGACAGAGTTAGCAGGCTTAGGATATGATATCGGAGAAGTAAAGATTACCGTTGGTACAACTTTTGAGGCAGTAGGTGAGGCACTTGCAGCAGGAACTGCTGATGTTGGATTTATTCCGGGTGGTACCTATGTACTTTATGATGATGGAGCAGATGTGATCTTAACAGCAACCAGAGATGGTTTAAATAAAGATTCGGACAACCCTGCAGACTGGAATGACGGACAGCCTACAGAAGGTACTGACAAACAGGCAGTTTCTTACCGTGCATTATTCATCGCAGGTCCTTCTGACAAAGGACAGGAACTTGCTGATAAAGTTAACTCCGGCGAAGAACTTACCTGGATGATTTAAACGGCGCAAACTGGAGCGTTATGTCCTCCTCCTCACCGGCAGGTTACATTTACCCGGCTTTATGGTTACAGGACAGATACCAGAAAGGTATTACAGATCTTTCTTCTGCAGTACAGTCTGATTCCTACGCAAGTGCATTTGCAAGACTTGCTTCCGGACAGATCGACGTACTTGTAACTTATGCAGATGCAAGACGTGACTATGAAGAAAGCTGGACAAGTGAATTTGGTCGTACAAAATCTATCTGGGAAGAGACAAATGTTATCGGTGTAACAGATCCGATCTACAATGATACAGTCTGTGTCAGCAAGACATCTCCGATCATGGATGACGGCTTAAAATCAGCAATCCAGACAGCACTCATCAATATCGGTAACACAGAGGAAGGTAAGGCAGTTATCTCTATCTACAGCCACAACGGATATGAGCCGGCACAGTCTTCTGATTATGATAAAGAGAGAGAAGCACAGAAACTGATCCAGGAATTAAGTGCAGCAAACTAATCGTTACTGGAACGTCTGACAGGGAGTGGACAGTAACAACGAAATAATAACAGGCAGTATGACGGGCAGCAGGAGGGCTGCTGCAGAGCGGGAAACCGGCTTTGCGGCAGCCTTTCAATGAGTATACACCTATAAAAAACACACACCATAAAACAGCAGGTAAAAGAAAGGTTTGGTTTAAATTTATGATCGAGTTTAAGGACGTATCGAAGGTATATCCGAACGGGGTAGTGGGACTGGATAATGTCAATTTAAAGATCGAACAGGGTGAATTTGTAGCGATCATCGGTCTTTCCGGTGCAGGAAAGTCCACGTTACTGCGGACGATCAACCGTATGCATGACATCACATCAGGAACTCTGACGGTGGATGGATTAGAGGTTAAAAACTTAAAAGGAAAAGAGCTTCGTACTTTCCGCAGAAAGATCGGAATGATCTTCCAGTCATTCAATCTTGTCACACGAACAACAGTAATCCGTAACGTATTGATGGCAAAAGTGCCGGAAATGCCTTTCTGGAGAGTTCTGCTTGGTGTGTTTAAAAAAGAAGACAAAATGCAGGCACTTGAGAGCCTGGATAAAGTCGGTATTCTGGATAAAGCATATATCCGTGCAGACCAGCTTTCCGGTGGTCAGCAGCAGCGTGTTGCCTTAGCACGTACACTTGCGCAGAATCCGGAGATTATCTTAGCAGATGAGCCGGTTGCAGCACTTGATCCGGTAACGGCAAAACAGGTTATGAGTGATTTCAGAAAGATCAATCAGGATATGAATATTTCGATCCTGATCAACATCCATCATGTGGAATTAGCACTCGAATATGCAGACCGCATCATGGAATCCGTGCCGGAAAGATCGTCTATGACGGACCTTCCGAGAATGTGACACAGGACGTGTTAAACACAATTTACGAAGGAAAGATTCCGGAGAAAACGGAGGAAGCGTAATGGGATTGTACGATAAAATATTTAAACCGAAAAAACTTGTGCTTGCAAACGGCAAAGTTGTGGAAGAAAAATGTTCCCGCGCGCCGCTCATCATTATTCTGATCGTGATCGCAACATGGATCTCTGTGAAAGTTACAGGTTTTTCCATGACAACACTTGTGACGAGAATACGGTTTTTCTTTGACATTTTAGCGCAGATGTTCCCGCCGAAAGTCGGTTACATCTCAAGTATCTGGGGACCACTTTTGATACGATCAAAATGTCTCTGCTCGGCTCTTTTGTGGGTGGAGTGCTTGCGATTCCTTTTGCGATTTTAGCATCCAGCAACCTGATTAAAAATAAAGTTGTGATCGGTGTGGTCCGCGTATTTTTAAGTATCGTGCGTACGATTCCGACGCTGGTTGCAGCCCTGATCGCAACCTATATCTGGGGACTTGGCACCATGGCAGGTACCTTTGCAATCGCAGTATTTACTTTTGCTTATGTCGGAAAACAGTTATACGAGATGATCGAGACGGTCGACATGGGAGCTTATGAGGCAATGGAAGCCATGGGTGCAGGAAAGGCGTACTCCTTTATTTCTGCGATCATGCCGCAGGTACTGCCGGCATATATGTCAGTCTGTTTATTCTGCTTTGAGGGAAATGTCCGCTATGCAGCGATCTTAGGTTACGTTGGAGCCGGCGGACTCGGTCTGATCTTAAATGAAAAGATCGGCTGGCGTGAGTATGACAGTGTTGGAATGATCCTGATCGTTCTGTTTGGTACAGTTCTTATTATTGAAGCAATCAGCCATTATATCAGAAAGAAATTAACGTAGGAGGAACCGGCAAAATGAATGAATCAATCAAAAAAATGTACGAGCAGGAACCAAAGACCTGGTACGCAAAGATCATTGTGGCTTTGATTGTTGCAGCGCTTCTTGCATGGTCACTTTCTACGGTTCAGTCCACCGGATCAAACGGAAGCGGACTTTCCGTCGCAGGAAAGATCATCAGTGGTATTTTCCATCCAGACACCGGATTATTGTTTGACCTTTCTACATCCGGAGTGGCATATCTGTTACTGGAAACAATGTGTATCGCATTCTTAGGAACGATCGTTGGTGCTGTATTATCAATCCCGCTTTCTTTCCTTGCGGCAGCAAATCTGATGCCGAAGCCGGTTGCACTGATCTTCCGTGTATTTATCATGGCAATCCGTACGATTCCGGCATTTGTATACGGACTTATGTTTATCCGTGTGACAGGACCTGGACCATTCGCCGGACTGCTTACCATGTCACTTTGTTCGATCGGTATGATCAGTAAAATGTTTATCGAGAGCATTGAGGATCTGGATACTAAGATCCTGGAATCCTTAGATGCAGCAGGATGTACGATGTTCCAGAAGATCCGTTACGGTATCTTATCCCAGTTGTTCCCGGATTTTATGTCTACTTTGATCTATCGTTTTGACATGAACTTAAGAGATGCGACTGTACTTGGTCTGGTTGGTGCCGGTGGTATCGGTGCACCGCTTATCTTTGCGATGAGTGCATACAAATGGAATCAGGTAGGAGCAATTCTTGCCGGACTGATCGTACTGATCTTAATTATTGAAGTTATCTCATCAAAGATCCGTACAAAATTAGCGAGGGGTTAGTAGTGCGAAAAATCCATATATGAAAGATTTTACGCACACAAATTTGAGTCGCATACTCAAATTTGCAGGTTATTGAAAGGGATAAAACATGCAGCAGAAAAAGTTAAAAGTTTATTTTACCTCAGATGTGCACGGATATTTTTATCCGACGACTTATGGGGATATGGATGTAAAACCGGTAGGACTTTTTGGCTGTGCGGCAGATTTTAACAAGGATGATGAGACACTCATCATAGATGGCGGAGATATTTTACAAGGCTCCGCCTTTGCTTATTACTGCCGTCAGGTGGCAGACTCACCGGAAGTGATCGCCGATATCATGAACGACTGTGGTTATGATTACTATACACTCGGCAATCATGACTTTAATTACGGGCTTGAATATCAGGCAGCATACCGCAGCCGGAACAACGGTGTATGCGTCTGTCAGAATATTACGGATGAAGCGGGAAACACATTGTTCCCGTGGAAACTCCATACGATGAAAAACGGACTGCGTGTCGGCATCGTGGGTATTGTGACCGATTATGTTAATATCTGGGAAAAAGAAGAAAATTTAAAAGGAATTCACATCACGGATCCTTTTGAGGCAGCAAAAAATGCACTTGCGCAGATGAAAGAACAGACAGACCTTACGATCTGCATCTATCACGGCGGTTTTGAGTGCGACTTAGAGAGCGGAGAGACATTGTCCCAGACGACTGAAAATGTCGGATACCGTATGTGTAAGGAACTGGATTTTGATATTTTACTGACCGGACATCAGCATATGTCCGTGCCGGGAAGGGATATATCCGGTACTTATACGGTACAGCCTTGTGATAATGCGAAGGAGTATCAGTATCTGGAGGTTACGATGACAGATCATGAAAAAGTATCCGCTCCGAACTGCGTCAGTCAGACGCGGCAAAGGGAACGGTGCTTGCGGACAAGTACCGTTCCACAGAAAATGCGGTGCAGGCATGGCTGAACCAGCCGATCGGTCATTTAAGCCGCGCGATCCTGCCGGAAGAGAAAGTGAAAATGGCATTGTACGGCTCACCGATCGCTGACTTTTTAAACCGCATCCAGCTTCATTTTTCCGGGGCAATGCTCTCATCGGTCGGTCTGGCAAATGAGATCGCCGGATTCCGCAGTGAAGTGAGCACGCGCGATATTATTGCGACATATCCATATCCGAATACACTCGTGGTCTGTGAGATCACCGGAAAACAGTTAAAGAACGTGATGGAGCGCAGTGCAGAATATTTTGCTTATGATAAGGATGGAAATGTCTGTGTTTCCGACAGTTTTCTGATTCCGAAAGTCGAGCACTATAATTACGACTACTATATGGGTGTGGATTTTAAGATCAACCCGGAGAATCCAATCGGCAGCCGGATCGAGGGATTGTCAAAGGACGGAAAACCGGTTCTTGATGATGATAAATTTACGATCTGTCTCAACAATTACCGTTACAGCGGTGCCGGTGGATATGATGTTTACACGGAGTGCCCGCTGGTCAAAGAGATCAATGTTGAGATGGTGGAACTCATTATGGATTATTTCCACGAATATCCGTATATTGAGGTGTGATGTATCACATAATGGACTTGACAGAATGCCAGGTTTGAAATATAATCAAGACAGCGTGTTGAAGAGAAGAGTACTGATCGGAAATTTTAAAGAGAGAGATACATTTTGGTGCGAGTATCTTAAAATGGAACATCAGGAAGACCACCTCTGAGCGGCCCTAATTCGGTCCGGTGATTCCGTTATCATCAAAATGAGAGATTTCCACATGGAAATAAACGGGGTGGAACCGCGGATAAAAGATTGTTTATTCGTCCCTTATACAGATAAGTTGTCTGTATAAGGGACTTTTTAGTTCAGGAAAAGGAGATTGATCATGGTAGATTTTAAAGAAGATGAGAGACTGAATACGCTCAACCATTCCTGTGCACATGTGATGGCACAGGCAGTAAAACATTTATATCCGAACGCAAAGTTCTGGGTAGGACCTGTTGTAAAAGAAGGATTTTATTATGATATCGATCTTGGCGATACCGCAGTCAATGATGACGTGATCGCAGCAATCGAGAAAGAAATGAAAAAAGTCTGCAAAGAAGGTAAAAAGATTTACAGACGTGAGATCTCAAAAGCAGAAGCATTAGAGCTGTTCAAAGATGATGAGTACAAGCTTGACTTAATCGATGGCCTGGAGGATGGAAACATTTCCGTTTACGATCAGGGCGATTTCACAGATCTCTGCCGTGGACCGCATGTCGACAATACCAAGTTATGTAAAAACTTTAAGCTGATCAAATATTCCGGTGTTTACTGGAAAGGTGATGCAAACAACCATGTCATGCAGCGTATCTACGGTGTATGTTTCCCGACCGCAGAAGAGTTAGAGGAGCATTTAAAACTCTTAGAGGAAGCGAAAGACCGTGATCACAGAAAGATCGGCAAAGAGATGCATCTGTTCATGTCCGATGATCTGGTCGGACGTGGACTTCCGATGTTTCTTCCAAAGGGATATACCGTATGGCAGGAGCTTGAAAATTATATCAAAGCAAAAGAGCGCAAACTTGGTTATCTGCATGTTATGACACCTTGTGTCGGTACGGTAAATCTGTACAAGACTTCCGGTCACTGGGATCACTACAAAGAGAACATGTTCCCGGCAATGGAAGTTGAGGGAGAGTCTTTCGTACTCCGTCCGATGAACTGCCCGCATCACATGATGATCTACGCAAACAGAATGCATTCCTATAAAGATCTTCCGATCCGTATCGGTGAGATCGCACATGACTTCCGTTTTGAGGCAAGTGGAACTTTAAAGGGTATCGAGAGAGGAAGACATTTCTGCCAGAATGATGCACATTTATTTGTAACACCGGAGCAGATCGAATCAGAGTTTGCAAAAGTGGTTGAGCTGATCTTTGATACTTACAAAGATTTCAATATCACAGATTACCGCTGTGTACTCTCCCTAAGAGATCCGGAAGATAAAGTAAAATATCATGATGATGATGAGATGTGGAACAACGCAGAGAACGCACTCCGCAAAGTACTTGATGATATCGGTATTGAGTATACAGAGGAGATCGGTGAGGCTGCTTTCTACGGACCAAAACTGGATGTAAACGTAAAACCGGCGATCGGTAATGAGTATACACTTTCCACCTGCCAGTTAGACTTCTGTCTGCCGGCAAAATTCAATCTGTCCTATATTGACAGTGACGGAACCAAGAAAACACCGGTTGTTTTACACAGAGCGATTTTAGGTTCTCTCGATCGTTTCATGGCATACATTTTAGAGGAAACAAAAGGAAACCTGCCGTTATGGTTAGCTCCGGTTCAGGCTAAGATCCTTCCGGTAAAAAATGAGGATGAGGAACTCAACGCATACTCTCATGACTTATACAAATATCTCGATGATAACGGAATCCGTGTTGAGATCGATGAGAGAAACGAGAAACTCGGCTACCGTATCCGTGAAGCACAGATGGAGAAAGTGCCGTATCTGTTAGTACTTGGTAAGAACGAAGCAGCTGACGGAACCGTAAGTTACAGACTGCATGGAGAGCAGAATTCCACCACAGTTTCCAGGGAAGATTTCCTTGCACTGTTAAAAGAGGATATCCGCACAAAGAAGATCAATCCTGCAGCATTAAAATAAACAGAAATATGAAAATGCGGTGTGTCCGGCAGGATATGCCGTATTTTAAATTCATAGGAAATTACGTCCTATGAATTTAAAAATTCATGACTGGAATACACCAGACAGGAAACAAAAGCCTGATAAATTGTCAAAGATGTATATTGCAATCAAAATTAAATGATAGTAGAATGAAACCAATATAGGACCGTTTATGAGAATAAATCAGAAAGAACAAAGGAGGATATTGATGTGACCCTAAGTGGAAAAGTATCATTAAAGGTAAAAATGACGATTCTGATTATTGAGATTTTAATAATCGGATCATATGGAGTAGTTGTCGGAGATAAAAATATGGGTGCTATCCGTAATGATGCGATCGCCAGCATGGAAGAATATGTAAGTGAGGAACATCCGGAATATTCCCAGGAAGAAATACAACAGGAACTGCAGCCGATATTGCAGAAAATGCAGCAGGAAAAGAAAGCAAAACAGGATCAGTTTTTCTATTTTATGGTTATTATGTGTATACTCACGGATATATGGGTACTGTATCTTACATTCGACATTACATCGGGCGTCAAAAGATCTGCGCTGTTTGCCAAAAAAATGGGACAGGGCGATTTTACGCAGCGTGTGGAGGAAAAATACCTGAAACGTGAAGATGAGATCGGTATTCTGGCACGCAGCATCCGTGACATTCATCACAATATGAGACATCTGATCGGCTATGTACAGCGCGAAGCGGATACATTGGATGAAACGGTTGGAACAGCAGAGACGGCACTGGCAAAACTTGCGGACGAGATCGACAGTGTATCCGGTATCACGCAGGAACTTGCAGCCGGAAATCAGGAGACCGCAGCAGCTGCACAGGAAGTGAATACGATGTCCGGAGAGATTGAGGAAGCTGCAAAAGGAATTGCAGAGCATGCGCAGGAGGGAAACGGAAAAGTTGACGAGATCCATACCAGAGCGGCTGATACGAAACAAAAAATCAGTGCAGGCCGTGCAAATATAAGGAAAGTGCATGGGGAAATCAATGAGAGCTTATCGGAAGCACTGGAAAATGCAAAAGTCGTGGAGCAGATCGGTGTTCTTGCGGAGTCCATCATGGGAATCACTTCGCAGACAAATCTGCTGGCTTTGAATGCATCAATTGAAGCCGCAAGAGCCGGAGAGGCGGGAAAAGGATTTGCAGTTGTTGCAGATGAGATCCGTAATCTTGCGGAGCAGTCGGCGAGCACGGTCGGGAATATCCAGGAAGTGACAGAGCGTGTCCAGACAGCAGTTGCAAGACTGACCACAGATGCAAAACGTCTGTTAGAGTTTGTGGGAGGAGACGTCACGGAGAGTTTTAATGATTTTGAAAAAATGGCAGATAATTATAATGAAGATGCAAACTATGTTGAAGAACTTGTAACGGATTTCAGTGCGGCATCCGAACAGCTTTTAGCTTCAGTCAGCGGAGTGGTTGCAAATATACAGGAGGTAACGAAAGCTGCGAATGATGGTGCGGCAAGTACCGGAAGCATTGCAGAGCGTGTTACCAATGTTGACAGACAGGCAGAAGATATGCGTGTACTGATGAAACAGACGCAGGAAGCATCTTTGATGCTGCGGAAGGACACAAAGAAATTTACGGTTGCATAGACAGGATCAATCTATTGTAAAAAATATTTTGGATAAAGTGAAAATTAGGACTGCACCACCATTTACTAATTTTAAAAGTTCAAGTAAAATATAAGTAAAATTATGCTTTGTAAAACAGGGAGACTTATATGTTACGGGAAAAGATTAAAAATTGGAAAATGGGACTGGCTGCAGTCCTTGTTTTTGTTCTGGTTTTGGGAATGACGGGGATGTCCGGCAATGTGAAGGCGGCAGACCAGACGGACTTGAAAACAATAGATATCATGTTCGTGCATGACACACATTCTCATCTGAACAGCTTTTCAACGGTAGTAGATGAAAAACAGGAAATGATCGGCGGGTTTGCAAGGATTAAGACACTGATCGATGAACAGAAAGAAAAAGATCCGGATACACTGGTGGTGGATGGCGGAGATTTTTCCATGGGAACGCTGGTGCAGACCGTTTTTGAGACACAGGCGGCAGAGATTCGGATGTTAGGGGCACTGGGCTGTGAGGCGACAACACTTGGCAACCATGAATTTGATTATCGTTCAAAGGGGCTTGCTAAGATGCTTGAAACCGCGGCGGAAAGCGGAGATACCGTGCCGGAGCTTCTTGTCTGTAATATCAACTGGGATGCCATGGAACAGCAGGGATTCTCAGAAGGACAGCAGCAGATCCGTGATGCATTTACGGAATACGGTGTGAAAGATTATGTGATGGTGCAAAAGGGCGATGTCCGGGTGGCACTGCTTGGCGTATTCGGAAAAGATGCACTGGCATGTGCACCGACCTGCGAACTGCAGTTTACGGATCCGGTGGAAGCAGTAAAAAAGACCGTAGCTGAAATTAAGAAAAACGAAGATGCGGATATTATCGTCTGTCTTTCCCATAGTGGAACTTCAGAGGATGAGTCAAAGTCAGAAGATGAGATTCTTGCGAAAAAAGTGCCGGATCTGGATGTGATCGTCAGCGCACATACGCATACGAAACTGGATGAGCCGATTGTGCATGGGGATACTTATATCGTTTCCGCAGGTGAGTACGGCAAGTATTTAGGTTCCTTATCCTTAGAACAAAAGGATGATGGCCGATGGAACATGAAAGAATATAAACTTACTCCAATCGAGACGGACATTGCAGAGAATGCTGCTACACAGGAAGAAATCAATTCTTTTATGGCGACGGTGGATACCGATTATCTGGCACAGTTTGGGTTTACGAGAGAACAGGTACTTGCGGAAAATGATGTAGCATTTGACAGCCTGGAGGATCTCTACAACATCCATACCGAGCATAATCTGGGGGATCTCATCGCAGATGCCTATGCTTATGCGGTCACAAACAGTACGGATTATAATGGCACTCCCGTGGATGTGGCGATCGCGCCGAGTGGAACGATCCGTGATACCTATACAAAAGGAAACATTACGGTGGAGGATGTGTTTAATTCGTTTTCACTTGGAATCGGTGCGGACGGTGTGCCGGGGTATCCGCTGATCGAAGCATATCTGACAGGAAAAGAGTTAAAAACTGTGGCAGAAATCGACGCATCCGTGTCTGATCTGATGACATCTGCACGTTTGTATATGTACGGTTTGCAGTTTACTTACAACCCGCATCGTATGATCTTAAACCGTGTTACCGATGTGTATCTGCTGGATGCAGATGGCAATCGCAGGGAGTTAGAGGACGATAAACTGTATCGCGTGGTGGCAGATCTTTACAGTGGCAGATGCTGTCTGCGGTGACGAAAACATCGTATGGACTGTTGTCTGTTGTGCCGAAAAAGGCAGACGGAACACCGATTGAAAATTTTGAAGATGTGATTTTGACAGATAATGGCGGGGAATTAAAGGCATGGACGGCGATCGCACATTATATGGAGTCGTTTCCGGATGAAAATGGAGATGGAATTGCGGATATTCCACAATATTATGCCGGATTGCATGAAAGAAAAGTGGTAGATGATTCGTTCAATCTCGTAAAATTAATAAAAAATCCGAACAAATATGCCGTCATGATCGCAGGAGTCGTATTGATCGTTATTTTACTGGTTGTTTTGCTGATACGGTTAGTGTTAAAATTAGTAAAATACCAGACAGGAAAAAGACGCAGCGGAAGTAAAGCAGGAGAATAACCATGAGCGCGCAGGACAAAACGGAAGAAATTTTAAGACAAATGCATATATTGCTTGCAGGCAGTGAAGCTTATGACAGTATTGGCAGTAAAATTATCCTTGATAAAAAAGAATGTTAGAGCTGCTTGCAGAGCTAAATAAGGCCATTTACGCGATGCTGGATGAGTATGAACTGACAACGCGGGGCAAGGAGCGTGCAAGACGTGAGGCGGCAAAAATCGGAGAAGATATCTTAAAAGATGCCAGCGGGAAAGCGGAGGATGTGTATGCTGCGTCTGTTATGTATACCAATGAGCACTGCGGCATGTACAGGAAATCATGCAGAGGGCAACGGATGCCATGCAGGAGATTTATAAGGATGCCAATGAAAAACTTCAGAAAGAAAAAGATGTTGTAAGGAGAGACCAGTCAGACTTGAAAGGACATCTGCAGAATCTTGCTGATACGGACAAATATCTGAATCTGATCGAGGATCGTAACCGTGAGATTGAAAAGGAAAGGGCAAAGGAAAAGGGTGAGGTGAAGCCATCTCCTTATTCAGCGATCAAACCCGAGATTAAGATCAACCAGGAATATTTTGAAAAGGCGGGAATCGTGCCGGAAAATGAACTGCCCGAAGAAATTCCCGAAGATACGCCAGAGGAAGCTGCGCCAAAAGCAGAGGTAAATGTCAATGTCAATCTGGATGCGGAATATTTCCACTGGAAAGAGGGCGGGGAAGCTTCCGGCGAGAAGAAACCGGAGAAACATTCTTTCTTCTCCAGACATCATAAAGAGTAAAAGGAGAATTTGATGTTAGAGAAGCCGGAGGAAAAAGAGTTTCACAAAAAATGGGAAAGCCTGTATGTTTTTACGGGACGCAGAAGTGACCTGACAACGATGATTTCCATTGCGGTCATAAATCCAATGATCCTGTATGTCTTTATCGGGTATGTAGCAGGGAAACGGATCAGTCTGCCGGTGTTGTATCTTATCATCGATGGAGTATTGTTTTTACAATGGGGACTGCTGGTAAAAAGACGGAAAAGAAAGATAGAGCAGTCCATACAGGATGTGGCCGGACAAATGGACACCATCAGGGAAAAAATAAATGAACTGGGAAATTAACTGACAAAACAGGGAGACAGCCTTAATGGCCGTCTCCCTGTTTATATCCTGTATTAGAGATGATCTGCTGGCTGTTTGAAAGAACTGTTGCAGATGGGGTATAATTTTCATCATTAAATAAAAACTGATGTAATTGTGTAACGTTAGAAGCAAGATCGCACGGAATGACAACATCGCCGATCTTATCATATTTGTGCGTTGTTTTTCATATGGAAACCGGTTGTATCTCCAATGTCATAACTGAAAACTTTTGTGGCAAGGGCAAGGAGATCCGTGTTGGAAAAACTGGTCTGAATGTCCCCAAAAGCTGCGTTGATCAGTTTGTTGAGTGTCAGAATGTTGGATTTCTGCGCTTTCTGCATCATTGCGGTCAAAACAGTACGCTGCGTTCGGTTCTGCGGTAGTCATCACCGCCGCCATAACGGATTCGTGCGTAGCGCATGCTTGTACGCCGTCTAAGGTGTAAGTTCCGCCGGAGGCAGGTGGTGTGGAATTGTGTCCGGTCAGTTCATTTAATTCTTTCATATAACCGATCATCAGACTTGCCTCATCATGGTGATCGTGATGTCGACACCGCCTAACAGGTCGACACATTCAATGATCGCATTGAAGTCGACGGTTACATAGTCGGTGATTGCAAGATCAAGATTGGTATTTAACATGGACAGTGCCTGTTCCGGTCCGCCCTTTGCGTAGGCTGCGTTGCATTTCTGGTAAGTGCCGCTTCCGGTATCTAAATAAGAATCACGGTAAACAGATACCAGATTGATGGTATGCTGTTTCGTATCGATGTTTGCCAACATGATAACGTCGCTGTTTCCTTTGGAGAGGCTGCCGTTGGAACGGTTGTCGAGTCCGAAGAGTGCGATCGTTTTGTAATGAGCCATCGCTTCTTTTGTCTCATCGGAGAGATCGTCATTGATGGAAACGTCGTTCATGTCCAGCTTATTCTTTTCAATTTTTGATAATTTGGTTGTGATAAAAAGGGCAATGGCGAGGAGCAGGATGATCAGCAGCTCCAGTAGAAGGAGCATGATTTTTTTCTGCTTTCTGCTTTTGCCTGCAGTGTGCACATTTTTTTCATAAGAATCCTCCATTCCTGCGATGTCTTTTGCGCATATCAAGTTTGTGCGTAAGCACAAATCTTGCGTGTGAAAAATGTATTTTTCACACTATCCTCCGTTTTGTGTAAAACTTATTTTATTTACGGGAAAACTGTGGAAAATCTACGGAATTCCTGTGTGTACCAGTACGGGTACGAAAGATATCATAAGGCGGGGATGAATAGGATGCAATAAAGTATTTCTTAAATTTAAGGCCAATTTCTTAAATTAAATTAAGAAATGTGGAAAATGTTGTATATGCAGTGGGAATTTAAAGGAATATTAAGAAATCCGCTCTATAACAATTTAAACTTTCCTGTTAAAATAAATGTAAGATCTGGTGTAATACTTGAAGTAAGACACAAAAAGAATGGAGGAACTTATGCAGACAATTTTAGTGTGTGATGATGATAAGGAAATCGTGGAAGCGATCGAAATATATTTACAGCAGGAAGGATACCATATTTTAAAGGCATATGACGGCGAAGAAGCACTGGAGATCTTAAAAGAAAATGAGGTTCATCTTCTGATCATGGATGTGATGATGCCGCGTCTGGACGGAATCCGTGCGACCTTAAAAATCCGTGAGGAGAGCAGCATTCCGATCATTATTTTGTCTGCAAAGACGGAGGATGCGGATAAAATTTTAGGACTTAACATCGGGGCAGATGACTATGTGGAGAAACCGTTTAATCCGCTTGAACTGGTAGCGAGGGTCAAATCACAGTTAAGGCGTTATACCCAGCTTGGAAATGCGGCAGAGAGCAGCGCATCGGTGTATACAGTCGGTGGATTGTCGATCAATGATGATTTAAAAGAAGTGACCGTGGATGGAGAAGTGGTAAAGCTGACACCGATCGAGTACAACATCCTTTTATTACTGGTCAAAAATCAGGGAAAGGTATTTTCCATTAATCAGATCTATGAGAGCATCTGGAATGAGGATGCGATCGGAGCGGACAATACGGTGGCAGTACATATCCGCCACATCCGTGAAAAAATCGAGATCAATCCGAAGGAGCCGCGCTATTTAAAGGTTGTGTGGGGCGTTGGATACAAGATCGACAAGAACTGATTCTGGGAGGGATTCCGTACGCCGGCATACAGGATAATGTCCGGCACGGGGATGGAGACTTCATATGGAAAAGAAATCATACACATACGGCAGTAAGCTGGCAGGATGATCCTGCACCTGTTTTTTACGGTAATACTTACCATCGCTGTCTATCTTTTGGCATCACTGATCAGCAAAAATATTCTGCAGGTAACGGATATCGGTACAGATGATTTTTTTAATTCGGGCTACTATACCAAATGCATGGAGCAGAAATGCAGTGAACTGACCGATTATCTGCATCTGTTACAAAAAGGCAATAAGCGGAGTGCGGAGGACGATAAGCGTTATCTGCAGTATACAAATGAGTTTAGGCGTGAAGACACCAATTTCTGTTACTGGTATAAACAGAATGGGGTGTGGTATACCAATCAGCCGGATTCGGTGGAAGGCCAGGAGTTTGATACACAGACTGTTCTCATGGAGGCAAAGACCATGGGGGATTATCTGATCTATGATATGGAGAAAAAGGAATTTGGAACGGATATCCGCGGCATGGAGAATTACTTTTTTGACAGTTATAATAACCAGATGTATCTGCCGCTGGAAAATGTGGTGCTTGTGATCGGAGTGGATACGGATCTGACGGCAAAAGACGATCTGTATGATGCCGAGATGGAGTATGTAAGACTGCATCCGTGGATCAAAGTCAGTATTGTTGCTGCGCTGGTCAGTCTGATGGGATGGGTATTAAGTCTTGTATATCTGACACTTGCAACCGGACACAGAGATGGGGAAGAAGGAGTTCATCTTAATTTTGTGGACCGGATAAAAACAGAGATCGTGACCGCCGTATTTATTGCAGCAACCAGTGAGCTCATCATGCTTTTGTCCCATGTAAATAATAAAACGTGGAACGTGTCGGGACTGTTGGTCGCATCGGGAACGGTCAGTCTATTGATTGATGTACTGTTTCTCATTTTTTATCTGAGCATGGTGCGCCGGATGAAGGCGGAAGTGATGTGGGAAAACAGCCTTGCCTGCTGGTTTGTAAAAGGGATGGACAAGTTTTTTGAAAAACGGACGGTGACGGTGAGCGTGCTGGTTGTCTTTGCAGTCCACATGATCGTCTGTTTCGTGCTTGCGATGGGAGCTTTTTATTACCACCGGGTAATCTGTCTGGTACTGCTTTTAATCTTCAGCGGCATGGAGGCATATCTCCTGCTGCGTTCTGCAGTGGAACATTATCAGGTATATGAAGGCGTGGAAAAAATTACGGAAGGTGTGCTAAGCAACAAGATCGACACAGAAGGACTGCATGGTGAGGATAAAAAACTTGCCGAAGCGATCAATAATATTGGCAGCGGTCTTTTGCATGCGGTGGATGACAGTACGAAAAATGAGCGCATGAAGGCAGACCTGATCACGAATGTTTCACATGACATCAAAACACCGCTGACTCGATCATTAATTATGTCAATCTGATCAAACTGGAACATATTGATAATGAACGGGTGAATGGTTATATCCGAATCCTGGATGCCAAGTCACAGCGGTTAAAGCAGCTGACGGAGGATCTGGTTGAGACATCGCGTATTACATCCGGAAATGTCAAACTGGATATGCAAAAGATTGACTTAGTGGAGCTGATCTATCAGACGGCAGGCGAGTTTAATGAAAAATTTGAGGCGAAAGAGCTTACAATCGTCACCAAACTCCCGAAAACGGAAGTGATGATCCTTGCGGACGGCAGACAGCTCTACCGTGTCATCGAAAACCTTTATAATAATGTTGCAAAATATGCGCTGGAAAAAACAAGAGTTTATGTGGATGTGCATGTACTGGAGGAAAAAGTGACATTTTCCATCAAAAATGTTTCGGAGCGTTCCCTTGCGTTGGAAAACAGTAATGCGGGAGATCTGACAGAGCGTTTTATCCGTGGGGATGCCTCAAGAACGACCGAGGGAAGCGGACTGGGGCTTTCCATTGCAAAGAGTCTGACACAGCTTATGGGCGGCATCTTTTTCATCGGGGTGGACGGAGATCTGTTTAAGGCTTCGATCACATTCCCGATGTACAGGGAAACAATGGATACGGATGAATAAGAGAGTAAATTTACGGCTGTTTTCAGCAGATAGGGCGTGCGCTTTCCAATGCTTTCGGTTTAACGTGTAAAAGTACTTGATTTTTGTTGATGCGGTCTATATAATTTTAAACAATGAATCTAAAAGAAAACAGGGCAAAAGAATGGAGGAAACCATGAAATTATACGATAGCGGTGTATATCTCGTAAATGGAAATGAACTGGTACCGGACGGTGCAAATGCCATCGAAGAGGTCGTAAAAAAGACCGGGGCAGCAGTGACCAAAGAGCAGGCGGCAGAAAATACGATTGCTTATGGTATCTTAAAAAATCATAATACATCTGGCAATATGGACAAACTTCAGATCAAGTTTGACAAGCTGACATCCCACGATATCACATTCGTCGGAATCATCCAGACAGCAAGAGCATCAGGATTAGAGAAGTTCCCGATCCCATATGTGCTGACGAACTGCCACAACAGCCTCTGTGCAGTCGGAGGTACGATCAACGAGGATGATCACATGTTTGGTTTAACCTGTGCAAAGAAATACGGCGGGGTTTATGTACCGCCTCATCAGGCAGTCATTCATCAGTTTGCACGCGAGATGCTTGCGGCTGGCGGAGCATGATCCTTGGTTCTGATTCCCACACACGTTATGGCGCACTTGGCACCATGGCAGTCGGTGAGGGTGGACCGGAGCTTGTAAAACAGCTTTTAAATAAAACTTATGATATCGATATGCCGGGCGTGATCGGCGTTTATCTGACAGGTACACCGATGAAAGGTGTTGGACCGCAGGATATTGCACTTGCCATTATCGGAGAAGTGTTTGATAAAGGTTATGTAAAGAATAAAGTCATGGAGTTTGTCGGACCAGGTGTTGCAAATTTAAGCGTTGATTTCAGAATCGGCGTGGACGTTATGACCACAGAGACGACATGTCTTTCTTCCATCTGGAAAACAGATGACAAAGTAAAAGAGTTTTATGCGATCCACGGCAGACCACAGGATTACAAAGAGTTGAATCCGGGCAGCGTGGCATATTATGACGGAATGATCGAGATCGACCTTTCAAAGATCAAACCGATGATCGCAATGCCATTCCATCCGAGCAACACTTACACGATCGAAGAGTTAAATGCAAACCTGATGGATATCTTAGACGACTGCGAGAAACGCGCAGAGGTAAGCTTTGACGGAGCAGTTAAGCTTGACTTAAAGAGCAAAGTAAGAGATGGAAAACTCTATGTAGATCAGGGTATCATCGCAGGCTGCGCAGGCGGTGGATTTGAGAATATCTGTGATGCAGCAGACATCTTAAAGGGTGCGAGCATCGGACCGGATGAGTTTACGTTAAGCGTATATCCGGCAAGTACGCCGATCTATATGGAGTTAGTAAAGAATGGTGCAGTTGCATCCTGATGGAGACAGGGGCGATCGTTAAGACGGCATTCTGCGGACCGTGCTTTGGCGCTGGCGATACACCGGCAAACAACGCATTTCCATCCGCCACTCCACCAGAAACTTCCCGAACCGTGAAGGCTCCAAGGTACAGAAGGGACAGGTTGCCTCCGTTGCGCTGATGGATGCACGTTCGATCGCAGCAACAGCCGCAAACAAGGGATTTTTGACAGCCGCAACCGATGTGGATGTGAACTTTAGCAAACCGAAGTACTTCTTCGATAAAAATATTTACGCAAACCGTGTCTTTGACAGCAAGGGTGTAGCAGATCCTTCCGTTGAAATCCAGTTTGGACCAAACATCAAAGACTGGCCGGCAATGAGTGCATTGCCGGAAAATATGGTATTAAAAGTGGTATCCGAGATCCACGATCCGGTCACGACCACAGACGAGCTGATCCCGTCCGGAGAGACATCCTCCTTCCGTTCCAACCCGCTTGGACTTGCAGAGTTTGCACTTTCCAGAAAAGATCCGCAGTACGTGGGCCGGGCAAAAGAGATCCAGAAAGCGCAGAAAGCGTTAGAAGCCGGAAACTGTCCGTTAGAGGCAGTAGAAGAGTTAAAACCGGTTATGGATGTCATCGATAAAGTATTCCCGGAAACAAAATTTGAGGATAACCATTCCAATGGTGAGATCGGTTTTGGAAGTACGATCTTTGCAGTAAAACCGGGCGATGGTTCCGCACGTGAGCAGGCTGCTTCCTGCCAGAAAGTACTTGGAGGCTGGGCAAACATTGCAAATGAGTATGCAACCAAGCGTTACCGCTCGAACCTCATCAACTGGGGTATGCTTCCGTTCATCATCCGGAGGCGAACTGCCGTTTAAGAATCTTGACTACTTATACATCCCGAATATCCGTAAAGCAGTCGAGGACAAACAGTCCGAGATTACAGCGTATGTGATCAAAGATGGAAAGGCAGAAGAGTTTAAACTTGGACTTGGTGCGATGACTGATGATGAGAGAGAGATCATCTTAAAGGGCTGTCTGATCAATTATTACAGAGGGTAAAACCGCAGACTGATATTTTGGGGCATCGGCGCATGAGCACCGGTGTCCCTTTTTGCAAAATCCAGTAATTAACAAAAATTTCAGCAAAATCTGATTGCGTTGCCTGTCTGCGAAGGTTATAATGAAAATATTAGATAAGACGGAGGATGGCAATTTGGACGAACAGGAAAAGATAAAAAAAACATCCCAGGAAACAGAATGGGAATTAAAACCACAGTATGTCATCATCGCACTGGTCGTATTTGTGACTTTCTGCTGCTGCATACTGTTTTTCTTTATGATCTACCGTTACAATGGATTCACAGACTTCTGGAAGAAGCTGTCTTTGATCTTACAGCCGATCATTATCGGTGTAGTGATCGCATATCTGTTAAATCCAATCATGAAATTTTTAGAGGGACACCTGCTTAAGTTTTTAGAGCCGCGGATGAAAAGCAAACGCAAAGCGAAAAAGACATCACGGGGAATAGCAATTACCGGATCACTGGTATTTTTAGTGGGAATCTGTGTGCTTTTAGTGGCGGCGATCGTTCCATCTATCTCTGCGAGTATCCAGAGCATGATCACATCGTTTCCACAGGAAGCAAAGGATCTGACGAAATGGGTAGACGAGGTGACAAACGGTGATACGGAACTTGCGTCCATGATACAGCAGGGCGTGGACAAAATAACGGATACGGTTGAGACCTTTTTTGAAGATGATATTTTTTCAAAGGTACAGACTTATCTTACATCGATCACAAGCGGTGTGATCTATGGTGTCAAATTCGTTTTAAATGTGATCGTCGGTCTGATCATTTCAGTCTATGTGATGGCAGACCAGGAACATTTTGCAGGACAGGCGAAAAAGATCGTATATGCGATGTTTAAACCGGTGCGGGCAAATGTTATCGTTGATACTGTCCGTAAGAGCAATGAGATTTTCAGTGGATTTATCAGTGGTAAAATATTAGATTCGGCGATCATTGGTGTGCTCGCCTATATCGTGCTTGCAATCATGAAGATGCCGGATACGGTGTTAGTCGCCGTGATCATCGGTGTCACCAATGTTATACCGTTTTTCGGCCCATTTATCGGTGCGGTGCCGTCCTTTATCATTATCGTGCTTCAGAATCCGATACAGGGATTATATTTCCTGATCTTTATCGTTGTGTTACAGCAGATCGACGGAAATATCATTGGACCGAAGATCCTTGGAAGCTCTACCGGATTATCGGCATTCTGGGTTGTATTTGCAATTCTGGTATTTGGCGGATTATGGGGATTCCCGGGAATGCTGCTCGGTGTGCCGTTAATGGCAGTGATTTATTATGTTGCACAGAAAACGGTATCTTATTTCTTAAAGAAGCGTGGACTTACAACAGATACACTGGCATATGTATATCTGACTAAAGTTGACAAGGAGAGTAATCAGCCTGTTTATGATAAAAATCCGTCAAAAAAAGAGTTGAAAAAACATCATGGAAAACATATCGAGGAATCCATAGAAGAGAGTAAAAAAGAAGAATAAGATCAATGATAGAAAAGAGGGTATGGCAGACTGCAAACCCTCTTTTTTTGCCTGTATCATGGCTTTTTTTTCTAAGATTAAATTTTGACATCTATATGTGCGTATGATAAACTAAGAACAAAAGAAGCAGCAAAAGAATAGCGCGTTCTGAGGTGGCATAATTTGGATAAATATGAATATAAATTAAAGCTGGATCAGATGAAATCTCTGACGGCCGAACATAATTATGAAAAGGCAGCAGAGATAGCTGATACGATTAACTGGAATAAAATAAAAAATGTAAATGCACTTGTAAAAGTTGGAGAGATTTATGAGAATACCGGTCGTTTAGAAGACAGCCGTGAGGTTTTGCTTATGGCATATGACCGGTCTCCAATTGGAAGAATGATCATTTACCGCCTGGCAAAAGTTGCCATTAAAATGAAAAATTTTGATGAGGCGAAAGATTATTATCAGGAATTTGTGGAGATCGCACCACATGATAATTTGAAATATGTGCTGAAATACGAGATCTGCAAAGCCCAGGGTGCAAATATAGAAACTCTGATCGGAATTTTAGAGGAGTTAAAAGAGCAGGAATATACCGAAGAATGGGCATTTGAACTTGCATGTCTGTATCATAAAGCAGGTATGGCAGATAAGTGTGTGGAGGCATGTGATGAACTGGTACTGTGGTTTGGTGACGGTCCATATGTAGAGCGTGCCTTAGAACTGAAGATGATCTATCAGCCGTTAAATAAACAGCAGGAAGAAAAGTATCGCAGATTTTGTCAGAAACGCGAAGGTGTTGTTGAGGTCAGACCGGAGGAGGAGCTTGACTCCGGTGAGATCGTGAATGAAACCGTACAGATACCGGATGTGAAGCTTTCACCGGAACGGTTTAATACACAGAATCTGCAGGAAGAGCTGCAAAAGAGCATGCAGCAGATCATGCAGGCGACGGAAAAAGAAACTGTTACAGACAGTATGGACAACATCAAAAAGCTTGTGGAGGAGATTCCATATCTGCAGCTTCCGAAAGAAGAATATGATCCATCTGAGGAAGAGGAAGATACGCTGGAACATATAGAGACGGATCACGAGATCGATGATTCGTTAAAGATCAATTTCAAAGAGCTGCTTGCAGAAGAACATGATGGACAGATTGGGATGTATATGCCGGAGAAAACGGCATTAGAGCACCAGATCACAGGTCAGATGAGCATTGAAGAAGTGCTTGCTGAGTGGGAAAAGACGAAATATGCCGCAGAAGTTGCATTAGAAGATGCAAAGCAGCGCAGACTTGAATCTGCAAAGGCGCGTGCGCTGCAGGAAGCAGAAGAAATTATGGGACGTCTTGCAGACATTATTCCAAAGCTTGATGCAGGTGTTGCTCCAAAAGATATACTGCAGGATCAGTACATAGAAGGCAAGCCGTTAGAAAATGACAGGGCAGCAGCTATGGTTGCAAACATGAATCAGATCTTACAGGAAGAGATTGACCGGATATCGACAGAGACGGCGGATATCGATAAACAGCTGGCAGAGGCAGCCGGAACAGCAGCGTCCGCAATGGAACCGGAGCCGGCAGCGTCAATGGGAGAGATATCTGGGCCAGGAGTGAATGCAGCGGAGCTTGCAGAAGAAGTATCCGGGATGATGCAGGAGACAGAAGATGTGGAAATATCCGGACAGGAGCAGATACCGGGATCTCAGCCGGATGAGGAAATCGCAGATCTCTCCGCAGAAGAAACGGATGAGGAAACTGTAGATCTCAGTACAGAGGAGAAGGCGGCAGAAGAAGTTTCAGATATTAGTGAAGAGAAAACATCTGAAGCAGATGATTTTGATATAGTTACCGCAGACACGATCGATCTTGGCAAAGTGGTAACGGAACAGGCATTAGCCGAAGCGGTAGAGCATATTACCGATACGGAAAGCGCGACGGATGATATCACACAGAAAGAGCTGGCTGACAACACGGCAGTTGAGGTAACGAAAGAGGTTCTTAAGAAAGAGGACCGGGTGGAAAGAGTCCTTCCGGAGATCACAGAGCCTGAGGATGAGACCGGTTTTGAGGCAGTTACATCACTGGGTGAAGAACTTCGGGGGATATTTACCTATTTTGTTTCGATCAAGGGAATGGAAGAACAGATTTGTCAGGCACTTACAGGTGCGGCAAGACATCTGATAACAGGAAAGGATGCTTCTACCGGAAATATGGTGATCCAGGGTGGCAGCGGAAGTGGCAAAACAGTCCTTGCAACGGCTATGGTGAAAGCACTTCAGAAAGAAACCGGAAAACCAAAAGGAAAGGTTGGAAAGATTGAAGCTTCCGCACTGAATAAAAAGGATGTAGCATCACTGTTAAAGAAAATTTCCGGGGGCTGTCTGATCATAGAGAAAGCCGGAGATATTTCCAAAGAAACGGCAGTCCGGCTGGCACTTCTTCTGAAAAGTGATACAAGCGGATTATTTGTCATTATGGAAGATACACACCGTGGAATTGAGAAGGCACTCGGCAGAGATGAAGGATTTGCTTCCCGTTTCTCTGAGAAGATCAATATTCCGATATTTACCAGTGATGAGCTTGTTTCATTTGCGAAAGCGTATGCAAACGAACTTGGCTATACAATAGATGAGATGGGTATTCTGGCACTTTACAACAGTATCAGCAATATTCAGAAATATGACAAGGCAACAACGCTTACAGAGGTAAAAGAGATTGTGGACGATGCGATTCATAAATCTGAGAAGGGCGGTTTACGAAAAGCATTTAGCATTATTACGTCCAGAAGATATGATGATGAAGATTATGTGATTCTTCGCGAAAAAGATTTTGGAATCTAAAATATACAGGCTATAATCATGACATAAAAATAAAGGGGTGTAAGGGTATGGCTAATTTTTCAGAGTTGGATCGCTATTTATTTGGACAGGCGACGCATTACGAGATTTACCGGAAACTGGGGGCTCATTTTACGGATCAATATGGAATCCGTGGAGTATGTTTTGATGTGTGGGCTCCGAATGCCACAAGAATCTGGGTGATTGGTTCTTTTAACGGATGGGATGAAACGGCAGATGAAATGACAAGGTTAGAGCCGGATACCATGGGAATATTCGAATTGTTTATTCCGGGGATCGAGGAAGGTGCACTGTATAAATACCTGATAGAGACGAAAGATGGAAAACGGCTCTATAAGGCGGATCCATATGCAAATTATGCAGAGCTTCGTCCGGGAACGGCATCTGCCGTCACGGATATAGAGCATTTTAAGTGGACCGATGAAAAATGGATGGAAGAGCGTGCAAAGACCAAAGATATCTATGCAAAACCTATGACGATCTACGAGGTACATCCGGGATCCTGGATGCGCCATCCGGGCAGAGAGGATGACGGATTTTACAGTTATAGGATCTTGTGAAATATCTGATCCCGTATGTGAAGGAGATGGGATATACACATATTGAGCTGATGGGTATTTCCGAGTATCCGTTTGACGGTTCCTGGGGATATCAGGTAACCGGTTATTATGCACCGACTTCCCGTTATGGAACGCCGCAGGATTTTGCATATTTTATCAATGAATGTCACAAGCACAAGATCAGTGTGATCCTAGACTGGGTGCCGGCGCATTTCCCGAAAGATGCACATGGACTGGCTGAGTTTGATGGAACATGTCTGTATGAATATGCGGATCCAAGAAAAGGAGAACATCCGGACTGGGGTACAAAGATATTTGATTACGGCAAGAATGAAGTAAAGAATTTCCTGATCGGCAGTGCATTGATGTGGATCGAGCATTATCATATTGACGGGCTGCGTGTGGATGCAGTGGCATCTATGTTATATCTGGATTATGGAAAGCAGCCGGGACAGTGGGTTCCGAATAAATACGGTGATAATAAGAATCTTGAGGCAGTGGAGTTCTTTAAGCATGTCAATACACTGATCCTTGGAAGAAACCCGGGAGCAGTCATGATCGCTGAGGAATCTACGGCATGGCCGAAAGTCACCGGCTGTGTGGAAGATGACGGACTGAATTTCAGTTATAAATGGAATATGGGATGGATGCATGATTTCCTGGATTATATGAAACTTGATCCGTATTTCCGCAAGGATAATCACCACAAAATGACTTTTGCCATGAGTTATAACGAGAGTGAGAAATACATTCTTGTGCTTTCCCATGACGAAGTAGTACATCTGAAATGTTCCATGATCAATAAGATGCCGGGCGAGATGGAAGATAAATTTAAAAATCTGATGGTCGGCTATGCGTTTATGATGGGACATCCTGGTAAAAAACTTTTGTTTATGGGACAGGAATTTGCACAGCTTCAGGAGTGGAGTGAGGCGAGAGAATTAGACTGGTATCTGCTGGAAAACCCGGATCATAAGCATATGCAGAACTGGGTAAAGAAATTATTACATATTTATCAGAAAAATCCGGCACTCTATGAACTTGACAGCAGCTGGGGTGGATTTGAATGGATCAATGCAAATGATGCTGAGCGCAGTATTTTCAGCTTTATCAGAAAGAGCAAAGACGGAAAGAATAATCTGCTTTTTGTATGCAATTTTACACCGGTGGAACGCAGCGACTACCGCGTAGGCGTACCAAAACACAAGACTTATAAACTGATTTTAAACAGTGACGATGCAGAATTTGGCGGAAGCGGCAAAGAGCGTCCGGTAAATTATAAATCTGTGTCGAAGGAATGTGATGGAAGACCATACTCGTTTGCATATCCGCTTCCGGGCTTTGGTGTGGCAGTATTCCGCTATTAAGAACTGTATAAAATAGCAGAACAGCGTTTGGAATCGTATCGAAAAACTTAATAAATGTGCTGATGTATCCGATATATACATCAGCTATGGATGGCGCAGATATTTCAGGGAAGTGAAAGTATGCGCCATTCTTTTGTCCTGATATAACCGGATTGGTCAGATATAACTGAGTGAAAAGTAGAAATCAGGCAAGGAAAAACTGTACGGAAAGTATGTAAGAACAGAAATGACAAGGAGAGTCGGATCATGAGAATAGATAACCAACAGCAGCAGAATAAGGGCGTGATGGATTTAATGCCGCAGACAGGCGCCGTGGAAGAAAAAAACGGAATTCAGATGTTTGCGGATGCGGTAAAGACAGAGAGTAGTAAAAAATCTGCAGGAACTACGTCTTTTCAGGCAAAAGAGGTTACTTATCTGAATCCGGCAAAAGAAGAGAAAAAGACGGTCATAGATGAAATAGAGCAGTCCGGTTCCATGGATGCAGGCGAGCGAAAAGCACAGATGGCTGTGCTTGCGGAAACTACTTCACCGGAAGATTATGAAAAAATGCAGGAGGATGGCTTTTCGCTGGATGATACCACGAGCAATAAGATCGTGACCGTGACGGATAAGATCAAAGCACAGCTGGCAAAGGCGGGGGTGGATATTTCTAAATTTGGAGATGATCTTGATCTCGAACAGCTTGCACAGATCACGGGCAGTCCGGAACTTGCAGTTCAGATCGCAAACAGTCTGCGGGAAGCGGATCTGCCGCTTGCGGATGATAATTTTAAACAGATCGCAGAGACAGTAAATATGGCGGATTCTTTATCCGCATTGGATGATGGCGCTGTAAAATATCTGATTGATAATCGGTTAGAGCCTACGGTGCGAAATATATATTTTGCTGAGCATTCTGCAAGTGCAGGCTATATTTCGGCAGAACAGCAGGATATTTCGTCCTTCCTTCCACAGGTGAAAAACGTGATCGCATCAGCAGGACTGGAAGTAAATGATGATACCATTGCAACCAGTAAGTGGATGTTAGAAAATGATATACCGCTGACGAAGGAGAATCTTACTTATGCACAGGCTCTGCGCCAGACGGGACTGACCACGGGGGCAGAAGATATTGCCGCACTTGCAGCAGAGGCGGTCAGCGAAGGGAAAAGCGCACAGGATGCGGTGATCCTGTCCGGCTATACCTGGATGGAGCAGGCGAAAGACGCTGTGGATACCGTAGAAAATGCCACGGATGAAGATCTTGCTTATATCGCGGAAAAAGGATTGCCACTTACCCTGGACAGTTTAAGGGAAGCTGCAGCAAACCGGACATCGGGAACTGCGGCATCAGAAAGCCAGACGGTGGGAACTGTGGCATCACCTGAAGCTCAGAGTGAGGATGCAGTGCAGAGTAATGCGAACGAGAGTTATACCCCAAAAGGGCAGCAGCTTCTGACGGCACGCAGACAGTTAGAAGAAATTCGTCTTGCAATGACGGTGGAAGCAAATTACCGTCTATTAAAACAGGGGGTTTCCATTGACACCGAGCCGTTGGTAAAACTGGTGGAACAGCTGAAGGATCAGGAAAATGCATATTATAAAAATCTCCTGATATCTGAAGGTGTGGATGTGAACGACGAGCAGGTGGAACTTTTTAGAGAGGTCGATAAAAAAGTTTCCGATATGCGTTATGTTCCGGCATATGTGCTTGGAATGAAAGATGCCGAGGTGTCGACGATCAATGGTGTCCATAAAGCCGGTATGGAACTGAAAAGTTCTTTTGAAAAGGCAAGTCAGCAGTATGAGACCCTGATGACAGCACCGAGAACTGATCTGGGAGATTCCATCCAGAAGGCATTCCGTAACGTGGATGATATTTTAAACGACCTTGATATGGAACTGACGGATGAAAACCGTCGTGCGGTTCGGATTCTTGGATATAACAGTATCGAGATCACCCAGGATTCTGTGTTTCAGATGAAAGCAGCAGATGAAGAAGTGCAGCGTGTCTTTAAAAATATGACTCCGGCGGTTGTTACACAGATGATAAAACGCGGGATCAACCCACTGGAAATGGATTTTACATCGTTAAACCGGGAGGCAGAGAACATTAAGAGCGAGGAGTCTGGTAGGGAGGATAACCGCAGATTCAGTGAATATCTCTGGAAAATGGAACAGAATCACGAAATCAGTGAGGAGGAGCGAAGCTCTTATATAGGAATCTATCGTCTGATCCGACAGGTAGAAAATACAGATGGTGCAGCAATCGGTGCACTGATACAGCAGGGATCGCCCCTTACGATGAAAAATCTTCTGACAGCTGTGCGGTCTGAAAAACGCAGCAATAAGATGGATTATTCTGTAGATTCTGATTTTAATGGCGTATCCGGGACATCCAATGGCAGCTCGATTACGGATCAGATTGAGGCAGCTATCAGAATAACTGCTTAAAAGATGCTTCGGAATTACTGACACCGGAGCGTGCGAAAGTGTTGTTTGATCAGGATTCTGACTGGGAGAACATGACGCCGGAGGAATTTAAAGCAGCGCTGGAGCTGGCAAAAGAACAGGCAGATGAGAGTGGCATTGATGCAGATTATGCAAAAGAGCAGCTTGCGCAGTTAGAGCAGGCAGCAAATGCGGATGAGAGTATTTATCGTATTTTGGATAAATATGATATTCCAAATACAATATCAAATGTGCTGGCAATGGAATCCATGCTCAACCAGCGTAATCAGATGTTCCGTAAAATTTTTGGAAGCAGTACGGCGGACCACAATAGAGACAATCAGGTAGATGCAGACGATTTAGCAGCAATTAAGCAGGAATTGTTAGAAGAATTTGGAGAAGCCGTTTCAGAACCGGCAGATATGGCGGCTGCACAGGAGAAGTTAGGCGAACTTGCCGAAAACGTGATGAAGACGATGATAAACAGCGATCATGTGACGAGTCTTGATGTGCGTGAGATGAAAATGCTTTCCGCGCAGCTTTCCGTAAACAGTATTCTTGCAAAAGAAGAGCAGTATGCTGTTCCGGTAATGGTCAATGATGAACTTATGAATGTTTCTGTTAAAATCGTGCGCGGTGTGGACAAAAAAGGAATCGTCGATATCATGATGGAAAGTGAATTGCGCGGAAAGATCGCGCGACATTCCAGGCAAAGGAAGATGGTATACATGGACTGGTCGCCACAGATTCAGAGGAGACGGCAGAACTCTTTGAAGAACAGGCACAGAATCTTATGGATTCGCTTGGCGGAGAGAATGATGATGTTACAGAATTACACTGTGCACACATAAAGGACCTTGATCTGAATCATTTCTCCATGGGAGCGTTTGGAGTCGATGCAAAGAATGAAACTCCGACCTCTGAGGATCAGGATACTTACCGTGTGCAGACCTCACGTTTGTATGGAATTGCAGAGCATTTTATCAAAGCAGTAAAAGGAACACTCGTACAGGAGGCATAAAAATTGATTTTCGGACTACATGGATTCCGATAGATAATTTTGTATACCGATATATATGGCATTTACGAGCTTATTTTGGTAGTCGTCTGTCAAAAGAAGATCTGCCTCTGTCGGATTACTTAGAAACCCACACTCTACAATAACGGTAGGTGTGGGTGTTTTTTTGAGCAGATAATAGCTTTCATTTGCTTTTGCAACGCGGTGATTATCAGGATCAACATTGGCAATCAGGCTGTCCTGGATCGTATCGGCCAGTTTTTTCCCTTCCTGCGACTGACCAAAATAAAATACCTGTGCACCGCAGACTTCCGGAGACGGATAGCTGTTCTGGTGCAGGCTGACCGTAAAGATGGGGGCTGCTCCGTGATGATTTTACAGCGGTTTTGCATATCTTCCGCTTTTTTGTTGGTGTTTCCCTCAGAATAAAGACCGATGTCCGAGTCGCGTGTTAGGATAATCCGGATGGAATCCTGCTTGAATTTATCCCGAAGTTTCAGTGCCAGTGCAAGATTGATGTCCTTTTCCAGTGCGTCATTGGTGCCGACTTTGCCGGGATCGATACCGCCGTGCCCGGCATCGATCACGATCGATAAATTACCAGAAGGTGAGCTGGTCTGTCCGGTGTCCCCGGTAAGCTCTGTATTATGTGCGGAATCTGTGTCCGGTGTGCCTTTTGTGTCTATGTGACTGTTTTGTACAAGTATGGCGCTTTGACTTCCAAGAAAAAATGCGGCGATCACCAGACAGACAGCCATGATAAGTTCTATCTTTTTTTTCATAAAAACCCCGGAGTATCGTTTTTATAAAATATTCACGATATCCGGGGTTTATGTCATAATAAAATGATTGAATATTTGAATGATTGTATTTAATTGATGTATTTAATGATAGTGTCCCAGATAGAAGGCAGCTCTAAACCAAGTTTCCAGAAGGAGCCGCCGGCAAGCTGGTTTTCCTGAAGGACTTTTAATTTCTCTTCCAGGGAAGCAGCATCCTCCACCCATATTTTGTAAGTGATACCATTGTTTTCGTATTGTACATAATATTGACCGTCAATGTCTGACCATACCGGTTCGGCAGCATTTGTACTGATCAGTTTTTGAATCTCTGACATGCTTGTTGCATAGGAATCCAGTGTAAAAAGCTGATAGCTGTCGGCTGAGTCACTGGTGCCAGCAGCTTCATCGGCAGCCTGGGCATCGGCAGCAGCATTGTCTGTTTCATCAGTGTCGTTATTATTGTTATCGGATGTCTGTGTTGTGCTGTCAGCACCTGTGGTGTCATCAACAGGTGTCTCGGACCATACACGGGCATAAAACGGCATGCCTAAGATCAGCTGATCTGCCGGAACTTCTTTTAAGGTATTGGCAACGCTTCTTTTACAAAGCCGATCGAAGCTACAGATCCTGCTTCCTCAGAACCGGCATAATGTTCATCGTATGCCATGACAACAACATAGTCTGCAAAAGTTGCCTGTTCTGCGCGATTATAGAATGCAGTAAAACTACTGGGAACATAATCGTCCACGGAAAGAACAATGCCATTGTTTGCACATTTTAATGACAACTCCCGTATGAACTGAATATAAGAGTCACCGACTTCAGAACTTAATGCTTCAAAGTCAACATTGATACCGTCAAAATTATATTGAATAGCTGCGGAGATCAGGTTATTGATCAGGTTCTCACGTTTGGATGTATAAGTTAAAACGGATGTGGTGTCGACATCTTTGTTTTCCAGATTGCTTACAAGTGCCCAGACTTCAATACCTTTCTGGTGGCAGTAATTTACATAGTCGGAGCTTGCAAGTGAGGCAATGTTTCCGTTATTGTCATTCAGGTAAAACCATGTAGGGGAGATAACATTGATCCCCTTGGTGTTCTGAAGTACGGATGCAATGGTTGTATTGGCATCTGCGTTTGTGATCTGATGCCATGCCATATTGATCTTAAAATCTTTTTTTATATGTGTAAATTCTTCCGCGACATAATCGCTGGTCAGCGTTTTTGTGGATGTTGCGCCAAGTGCTTTTGATTTGATATATCCGATGATTCCTTCTGCAGTGGATACTTTTGTCCAGGTATCTCCTGTTTCTAAAACAGTAACTTCCGTGTTTTTGCCAATATCTGCGAGGATCGGACTCTTGATGCCGCCTTTTTGACGGAGCTGTGTTTTTTGCTTCGCCGGCGCAGTGGTGTAGTCACCCCAGGCAGTCGTAAGAATTACACGGTTTGGTGAGTCAAGTACTTCATAGGAGAAATCGGAGTACAGTTTTAAAAAGTCGATTGCGATATATGCAGTCTGGGCATCCGCCTTGACAATTGGGTGATCTAAGGAATGAGAATCCTTTGTCACATAATAGCTGGTACTGTCTGCATCCGCAGAAATCAAATCTGTTGCAGTTGTGTAAAGAAGTTTGTTTTCATTGTGATCCCAGTAAAAACGGTCATTCAGATAAGAACATACAGTTTCATAATCAAGATAGACAGTTCCGTTAAGGAGTTTTCCTTTTGCGTCGAGAATCTGGTTATCTAAGATCAGCTACGTCCTGTTCGCCGGACAGATTATAATAATCAGATAAATTCATATGTTCTTTGGAAGGTGTATATTTTTCTATGATGCTTCCGAGAAGCATAAAACAGATAATGACGACGATCAGAGCGCCGGCAGCCAAAATAGGGACAAATTTTTTCTTCATGTTAAGAACCCTCTTCTTCTTAAGAATTATCGTTTGTGTTCCTATTGTAGCATAATGATATGTAAATTCAAAGTTATTTACTCTTATTTTACGGCAGAGCTTATGTTCGGTAAAACTCTGCCGTTTCTTTTTGTCGGATTTGTATATCGTCTTAGATATTTTTTCTTATTCTGACCGGGTGGGCATTGAGGTACTCCATCCCTGTCAACTGTTATGATACCGGATCTGTCTGCAAAATGTACAGACCGTTATCAAAGGTTCGTTTTTTTGATCTTATCAAAATGTAATTCTGTTAACACCCCCTCGTTGAATATATAATCTCTCATGTAAGAATTTTCTTCTGTGACGGAAAGCTCTTCTGTGACCTCTTTTGAATTGCTTGGCACACCTTCGAACCAGATGGTTGTCCCCATATGTTCTAAGGAAGAGAGCTCTAAATAAAGCTTTTTCATATGTTTAGAATCCAATGTAGTTATCCCCCGTTATTACTTACTGTATGACAAAGCGGATCAAGTCCTTTGTTCCCAAAAGGAAATTCGCTGGTTACAATTATGTGATATATTAAAAAAATGTTTTGTGCAGAAACTTTTCAGCAGATAAATTCCTGCAGAATGGAAAAGTGTTCTTTCTTTATATAAAATGGATCCGGAATGGATGGAACACTGCTTATGGAAATCTGATAAAGACGGGAAAAATCACGAATCTGTTTTGGACTTTCCGTTCGTGTTAGACAGTAAAAACCTTCCCCAAGGTTTGTATAGTGACTGATCGATTCTAATAATTCCCGATATTGCCTGATATTCCATGGTGCGAGACTTCCGATGACAAGTTTTCTGTCACAGCGCAGAAATTCATTGATACAGCACTCATTAAAACTTCCAAAATCAAGGAGCAGGATATGGTATCCCTGATTATATAGCTCCGGCAGTTCGTCCGGTGTTATGTCCGGATAGTAATCTACTCCATGAATGTCAAAAACAGTCCGGTCACCCATAAACCCGCATCTGCATGGGAGCGTGGTTTCAGAGGGAATCGTTGAAAGGTTTTTTCTCTTATGCAGCTCTAACAGTGCAGTTTTTTTATGCAGCTTGGAATGGCACAGGTTTGAAAGTGTAATTGCAAGGTGTGTTACACCGGCACCGGCTGTGCAGCCTAAAATACCTATGGTAAGTCTCTTATTTAAGTCAGTTTTTCCGATGTTCCGGATGATGTATCAGCTCCTTTCGTTGTAGAATTTGCATAATAAGACGTTCCTTCTCTGGAGTCACATAAAAAGGGTTGGTGTCTTCAGGAAAACAATAGACCGGATTTTTCAGATATCTGGCATATTTTTTTGCAGCATTTTTATTGCCATGGTTGCAGATATATATGTAAGATCCAGTATTTTCAAGCCGGCTGATAAAAGACAGTGTATCTGCAAAATCCCATGGACTGCCGCTTAACAGGATAAATGTCAGGTCGAAATGACCAAAGTCAGAATATTCGCTGGTGTGAGTGCCAAAATCCCTTACCCGGATGACAGATGGTAAAACAGGATCTTCAATTCCGGGACCATAACAGGGAGTGGCGGTAAAATTTTTTGACTGAAAGATTCCCTCGTGTTCTGTGAGCGAAATCCCTGTCTGGGTCATGGATATAAGGTTGTCAGAATGATCCATTGGTATATAACAGCAGGGAATATGTCTGTGATTCAGTGTGTTTACCAGGGATACTGAAAAAAATGTTGCACCGGCACCGGAACGGCTGCCGATCACGGCTATGTTTTTTATGAGATGTGCAAATGAGTGACACGCAGAATATCTCTTTTTGGATGACTGTCGGAAGATAAGACCTTTTTTGACCGGATTTTTTCCCCCGGCAAATTCTGACAGTGCAAGCATAAGATCTGTGGCTGTCTGGTATCTGGAATCCGGATTCCGGTCGGCCGCTTTTTCTATAATATGCGTGAGTGTTTCAGAACAGTCAGGTGTGCATGCTCTGGCGAGTGCTTCTAACACTTTCCCAAGAGAATAGATATCGGAAGCTGTAGTTACGGTATCTCCGTTAAGAGCTTCCGGCGCTGCATATCCTTCTGTTCCGTATAACTGGAAATTTTTACCGAAAACGGTAATAAATGAAGCAATTCCAAAGTCGATTATTTTTACCTGATTTCCACATAATATAATATGCTCCGGTTTTAAATCCTGATACAGGATAGGGTATGGAGATAAATGATGCAGATAATCAAGAACGGCGCAAATCTGCATGCCGTAATTTATGAATTGTTCCTCTGGAATTATTTCCTGATGGAGAATAAGATCCTCCAGTGAATCACCCTGAATAAATTCTTCTATCATATAAAAAAATGATCGTCTTCGTCGATATCATATATGAGGGGGATGCCAGGATGATTAAGATTCTTCAGAAGGCCGGCTTCCTTTAAAAGCTGTTCTTCTGAAAAGTTGGAAGTGTTTCGTGCCGTGTCTTTGGGGATACACTTAATAGCACGATAAACTTTCAGTTTGAGATGTTCGGCAAGATAGACAGTGCCGCTGCTGCCGGCACCAAGAGTCGAAATAATACGGTATTTGCCAAACAATAATTTGGTATCTATGCGATATCCGCTCCTTTCTGGGCGTGTCATATTCGCATCTCATGCATAGTTTATATCATGAATTATTTTACATTGCAACTTCTTTTGTAATGTTTGTGTAATATATACAAAGATTAATGCTTATAATACAGCATATGTTACAGAAAAAAAGCAGTTATGGTTTTAGAAAGTTTTAATAATGGTATACTTTACATCGATATTGCATTTGTTTATAATAGATGTACAGTTTACAAGGTTTTCCGGATAAAAGGAAGTGATTGTATGAAAATTGAAAAAGTAAATGATAATCAGATTCGCTGCACACTGACGAGAGAAGATTTAGCAGAACGTCAGATCAAGTTAAGTGAGTTGGCATATGGCACGGAAAAAGCGAAGATGCTGTTCCGTGACATGATGCAGCAGGCAGCATACGAGTTTGGGTTTGAGGCAGATGATATTCCGCTGATGATAGAGGCGATTCCGCTTTCGGCAGATACCATTATATTAGTCATTACAAAAGTAGAGTATCCGGAGGAGCTTGATACGAGATTTTCCAAGTTTTCTGATCCGGATCCTGAGGATTTATATGACGATGCTATTGTTGGTGGAAATGCTCCGATTTCCGAGGGGGCAGATGATATACTTGGATTATTCAAAAAACAACAGGAATTGAGAAATGCAGCAAAAACGCAGCAGAATAGCAATTTCGTACCGTCAGATGGCGGTCAGAAAGAAAAAGAAGATCCGGTCAAGGTCCTTGTAGACATTACGAAATTGTTTATGTTCCAGAATCTCACTGAACTGTCAAAACTCGCGGCTGTGTTAGGCGGTTTTTACAAAGGTAAAAATGACCTGTATGAGGATGTTGCAACACACAGATATTATCTTCTGGTAAGTAAGAGCAGCCAGTCACCGGAGGAGTTTAATAAGGTGTGCAATATTTTATCTGAGTATGGAGCCCAGCAGGCATATTCACCTGCGACGGAGGCTTTTTTTGGCGAACATTACAGACTGGTGATAAAAGGAAAAGCGCTGCAGATGCTTGCCGCATTATAACTGACGGACGATGATTTTATGAACGATAGATCAGTTTGATATCAGAAAAGGATCGTGAAGATGAGCAAAATCATTTTCACGATCCTTTTCTGATGTAATCATTTTTACCTGTAAGATGGTATTCCAAACTTACTATGCAAGGTCTTTTGCAAGAAAATCATTGATCTCTTTTACAAGAGCATCCGGCTCAATTCCATGAACCATAGCGGCCTCTTCGATGGTCTCCATCTGGGAAGATGGGCATCCAAGACAATGCATACCGATATTTAAAAGAATTGGCGCGATGTTTTCGTCAATCTGAAGCAGTTCGCCGATCATAGTAGATTTTGTTACCTGTGTCATATAGTCCTCCTTATAAAAAAATAGGTGTTTTTAGTTTTTATCACAGCTTATTATGCCTGGATGTGGTCATTATAATACGAATCGACAGGGATTGCAATCAGTTCCAACGGAAGTACGAAAAAATAAACATGGAGAATCCGTGAAAAAATTTATAATTTTTCAAACAACTGACTCTTTAGAGAAAGTGTGTTGAAACCGATATATACAGCAGAGAATTGGGACATGGAGTGTCGGAAATACAGCATGGATGCGTGGCGGAGACAATAGAAGGAGAAGAGAATGAGAATAAATTACAATGTGTCAGCAGCGATTGCGAATAAACATTTACTTGGAATTGAGGATAATTTAAGTGCATCGATGGAACGGCTTTCATCGGGACTTAAGATCAACCATTCCAAGGACAATCCGGCAGGAATGGCTATTTCCAACAAGATGAAAGCACAGATTGATGGTTTAAACCGGGCTTCCCAGAATGCATCGGATGGTATTTCTGTTATTCAGATCGCAGATGGTGCGCTGAGTGAAACGACCAGTATTTTACAGCGTATGAGAGAACTTTCCGTGCAGGCAGCGAGTGATGCAACAATGACACCGGCGGATAAAGAAGCAATCCAGAAAGAAATCACTTCATTAAAAGATGAGATTGACCGTATTTCAACGGATACAGAGTATAACAGCAAAACACTTTTAGATGGTTCATTAGATACCAGGGTTTACACCAAAAATGCAACAAGAGTGGACATTTCTGATCATGTGAAAGCAGGACAGTATCAGCTTTCCATTGATACAGCAGCTACACAGGCCGGACCTGTGACTGCAAATCGGAATTATAATTCTACAGCACCGATCGGCGTATCCGGAACGATGAGTATTAATGGATCTAAAGTAGAGATAGAGGCAACCGATACTTATGCAGAGGCTTTTGGGAAGATCAGAAATGCAGCAGAGACTGGTGAAACAACCGTTAAGATTGAAACGAATGGAGCACTTTCATTTACCGCAGAACAGTACGGAATGTCAAGCATCTTAGAGATCGCATTTGATGATAAGCAGCTTGCTAATGCACTTGGATTTACAGCAGCCGGAGGAAACAGTGTTGTAGAAGATCCAGAGAATAAAGGCAGCTATGTATACGGACAGATTCAGAATGGCAAAGTGATCGTACCTTCCGGTACGGATGCCGAAGTAACGCTCACAAAACCGAGTGATGGAACCGGGTTTGGTGATACAGCTACGGTAAAAACGGATGGAAATAAGATTACGGTTACAGACAGAGCCGGATTTGAGATGTCATTTCTTGCTGATGCAGGTTATACGGGTGATTTGGATTTTGATGTTACAGATATTGGAACAATGGCACTTCATATCGGTGCAAACGAGGATCAGGAGACAAAAGTGCGCATTCCGGAAGTATCCTGCAAGAGTCTGTATATTGATGATGTAGATGTAACAACTGTAAATGGTGCCGGCAGAGGTATTACAAAGTTTGACGATGCAATCTCGAAAGTCAGTGAAGTGCGCTCAAGACTTGGTGCATACCAGAATCGTCTTGAGAGTACGGTATCAAGCCTGGATACGTTTGAAGAAAATATGACAGGAGCCCAGTCACGACTGACAGATGCGGATATGGCATCGGAAATGACAGATTATACACATCAGAATGTATTAAATCAGGCAGCAATCTCTGTTTTGACACAGGCAAACGATCTGCCACAGCAGGTATTGCAGATTCTGCAGTAACAGGAGGGATCTGTTTTGAAAAAAGAACAGATAATGGATTTTACAAGAAGGATCAGTCAGAGTAACAGGGGTGGTCTGGTCATTGTGATTTATGACATATTTTTTGCGTATATGGAAGATACAAAAGAGGCACATGATAACGGAGAATGGGAAAATTATAAGACAGCATTGCGGAATGCCTCAAAAACTATCAGTGAATTGATCTCATCGCTTGATTTTTCCTATGAACTTGCAGGAGAGTTATATCGCATCTATGTATTTTGCAGGGAGACACTTGCAAAAGCAATGTATAAAAGGGATTTAAAAGAGGTTGAACTTGCGGAGAACCTGATGAAGAAACTTTACACGGCGTTTGCGGAGGTAATGAAAGAGGATACCTCCGCACCGCTTATGCGTAATACCCAGCAGATTTATGCCGGATATACGTATGGAAAAAATGATTTGGTTGAGACGTATCAGGATTTTGATACTTCCAGAGGATTCTTAGTATAGGAATCCTCTATTTTTTTTATACTAGCGAGTAAAAATTTATAGCGCATTTGCACAGAATATAGTTCATAAATGCAGCAATCAATCATGTCCGGGTCAATTACATTTTCTAAATTACGGTATGCATCCTGTAGATCCTGCGCAGTCTGATGGAGGTCATTCATTAGCACTGTGTAATGCGCATCATTTGTTTTTCTGGTTGAAAAAACGAAACATAATATTCCTCCGTCTGAAAAATTCTTTATTTTTAGTATAATCACGAAAATTCCATTCTATACAAAAAACGGAAAAATTGTAAGAAATTATTTGCATAAAATATGTCCGGATGAATAAATTTGATAAAAAGAAGAGAAAAGGATATCTATATGCAGCAAATACAGGGAGAATGGGCAATCATAGGAGTTCTTGGTATGGTCCTTTTTATTGTTGTAATCGGGAAAAAAATACAGATGCTGTTAAATTTTATGATTCGTATTGTTTTAGGTGGAATCGGGATTATTTATGCAAATGATTTTTTACTTCACAGGGAATAGCGATTAGCGTGGGATTAAATCCGGTAAGCCTTTTGACAATTGGAATCCTTGGTATAGGCGGGTTTGCGCTGCTTTATGGAATTTTGGCATGTAAATTTTTGTGAATAGTCTACAAAGATAGGCTGTTTTGTAAAAAAGTATGGACAAACAAAAAAAGCATTGCTATAATTCGACTTACAAACTACGAAAGAGGTGATGAATTGGGGAACTAATGAATCTTACATTGCTGACGCATCTTACGTTAGCGGTGGTGATGGATTTTGGAAACGGCAGGATCAGTAACCGGCTGATTGTTTCCGGATTAATTTGGGGACTTGCATTTCGACTGCTGGGGGAAGGAAGTGCAGGTGCAGTTCATTTTCTGATGAATATATCTATTCCGGTTATCTTATTATTTCTTTTATTTAGTCTGTGCATACTGGGTGCAGGCGATATCAAGTTATTTTCCATTGCAGGAGGTTTTCTGACACTGACACAGCTTTGCTATCTGATACCTGTGGCGTTTGTTGTGGGGGCAGTGATAGGAGCAGGAAAGATCGTTTACAAAAAAGTAACGGTTGGTTATGCAATTGGGACAAAGACATTCATGCATTTTTCAACAGCAATTTTAATTGGATATTTTATCGTGGTCTGGGGGTGGGGTATTGCATAAACTGGATGTGGCATTCTGCGATACGAATGAAACGTACGGGGAAAGATTTGCTGCATATCTGATGGAACATAAGGCAAAGGAATTTACGGTTCATTTATTTCCGGAGCCGGAATTATTTTTACAGAAAATAAAAAATGAAAAATTTGATCTGGTTTTGCTGGGGAGTGGCTTTTCAGAATTTGGCGAACAGGCAGTTTTGTCGGGAATGACCGTGCTGATCCTGTCAGAAAATATACCGGAGCGTCTGTCAGAAGATAATTCTTATCTGCAGTCGGGGAGAAAGCTGACGGTCATTTTTAAATATCAGCCAATGGAGGCGATCCTTCATGAAATGATGGTAGTGACAGGAGGGAAAAAAGCGGGAAAGGAATCATTTACAGACAGATTAACCAAGCTGGAGATAATAGGGGTATATTCTCCAATCGGTCATGAAATGCAGATGCCGTTTTCTATGGTACTGTCTTCTGTACTGGCAAAACAACGACGGATATTGTATATCAATCTGATGCAAAATACCGGATTTTTACAGTTGTTTGACAGTCAGGCAGAATACGATATCGGGGATCTGACCTTCGATTGAGAAGGGGAACAACAGAATCAGAACAGTTTTTTCAGAGCATATATGAAATGGGAGATTTTTCGTATGTAGCACCATTTCGCAATCCTGAGCAGCTGGGGGAGTTTCAGATGGATGATTACCGGAAACTGCTGGCACATCTGGAAGAAAATACAAAGTTTGATACGGTTGTATTTGATTTTGGAACTGGGATTCCATCCATAGCGGCGTTTCTGGAAGAATGCAGCAGTATTTATTGTCCGGTAAAAGAAGGATATTTCTATGAATGCCAGAAAGCGGAATTTGTTCATTATCTGGAACAGGTAAAGCCGGACGGAATGTCCGAACGGTTACAGTTTGTAAATCTTCCGTTTACCGCAAAAGGAATCCGTGGTGGGGGAAATATGTTAGAACAGCTTGTCTGGAGTGAATTTGGAGATTATATAAGAGACTATCTGGCAGGGGATGCTTATGGAGAAATATAGGTGGAGTGAAGAAATATTTGATGATTTAAGATCAAATATCATAGCAGCACTTGACTTGTCCAGAGAACAAAATGATGAAGAAGTTTGCCGGTTTATTGAAAAGGAAGTGGAAGAATACTCCAGAAAAAATCTGTTAACTCTGAAAGAACGGGAACAATTAGAACATTTATTGTTTAATTCTTTAAGAAAGTATGATGCGATTCAGGAATTATTAGAGGATCCTGAAGTGACGGAGATTATGATCAATGGAGCGTCCCGTATTTTTTATGAGAAAAAAGGAAAATTATTTCGGGCGCAGACACATTTTTCATCTGAGCAGAAATTGGGTGATGTGATACAGCAGATGGCAGGAAACAGTAACCGTATGGTAAATGAGGCATCTCCAATCGTGGATACACGATTAGCAGATGGATCGCGTGTAAATATTGTGCTTTCGCCAATTTCCATAGACGGTGCTGCAGTATCTATCCGAAAATTTCCACAAACACCTATTTTAATGGAAGATCTGATACGGATAGAGTCAATTACAGAGGAAGCCGCAGCATTTTTAAAAGTGCTTGTGATGGCAGGATATAACATATTTATATCAGGAGGACAGGCTCCGGAAAAACAACGTTCTTAAATGCGCTGTCCCAGTATATTCCGAGGGAGGAAAGGATCATTACGATTGAAGATTCGGCAGAACTCCGGCTTGTCGACAAACCAAATCTGGTAAGACTTGAAACAAGAAATCAGATGTTTGAAGGAGTAAAACCGATTACGATACGGGATCTGATCCGTACGGCACTTCGAATGCGGCCGGAGAGAATTGTGGTTGGTGAGTGTCGTGGAGAGGAAGCGCTTGATATGCTGCAGGCAATGAATACCGGACATGATGGAAGTTTATCTACCGGGCATGCAAATTCCTGTCGGGATATGATGAGTCGTTTAGAAACGATGGTGCTGATGGGAATGGAGCTGCCGCTTACTGCGATACGAAGTCAGATTGCATCCGGACTGGATATTCTGGTTCATCTTGGGAGAATGAGGGATAAAAGCCGTAAGGTCCTGACAATTACAGAAGTGACTGGTATGCAGGAAGGGGAGATTGTGTTGAAAGATCTGTATCGTTATGTGGAAAAACCATCGGACGGAGAAGCAGTCTGTGGAGAATTACAGCGGGTAGGTACACTTTTTAATCAGGAAAAATGTAAAAGAGCAGGAATCACACTTCCTGGTACAGGAGAATAAATGGATTATCGTAAATATCGGTGTAATCTGTGGGAACGACTGGGGTGTCTGGTAGCAGGGACGCAGTCGCAGCAGCGATCGCGTGGCTGTTTTACCGTTCATGGTATGGAATGGTGCTGGTTATTCCTGTAAATTATCTAATCGTTTCTTATTACAAAAATAAAAAAAGAGATGAACGTGCAAAAAAGCTGATGATTGAATTTCGGGATGCGATCCAGGCCGTTGCAGCGGCATTGCTTGCAGGATATTCCATTGAACATGCATGGAAAGAAGCGGAGCGGGAAATTATGGATCTGTATGGAAAAGAGGCAATGATCACTAAGGAATTGATTCAGATGAATGCAGAAATAAAATTAAACCGGAATGTAGAAGAGATTCTGCATGATCTGGCAGTGCGGAGCGGTGTGGAAGAAATCCAAAGTTTTGCAGAGATTTTTGGTTTTGCAAAAAGGAGTGGGGGAGACTTCCCTCAGATTATCCGGACAACAGCAGCACGCATATCCGCAAAGATAGAAGTAGAGAGGGAAGTGGATACAGTCATTGCCGGAAAGAAGCTGGAGGGAAAGATTATGAGTGTGATGCCATTTTTTATTCTCGCCTATCTGAATCTTGCATCAGGAGAATTTATCGATCCGTTGTATGGCAATCTGGCAGGTGTTCTTGTCATGAGTGCAGCATTATTGGTTTTTGTGGGGGCAATGGCAATAAACAGACGAATTTCAGATATCAGGGTGTAAGGGGAGAAACGGATGATTTTGTGTATTGGAGTTTTGTGCGTGGCAGTTTTGGTGCCGGTTGTGGGAAGAAAAAAAGTATCATCAGAAGTAAGACGTGCGGCAGTTGTTATGATTTTAGTATCGGCTCTTGCAATTTTAGCACAAATTTCAGAAGAAATGGAAAGCGGTGGAATAGAATTAGAACTTGTGCGCCCATCATATGGGGAAGGGGATTATGAGGAAGAAATGACGGTCGATGCAGAAGGTATTTTAGATGGGTATTCCTATCAGGTGGTGGTTCCGGAACGTATTTTGTCGAAACAGGAGGAACAAAAATTACTTGAGGCTGCACAGCAGGAAATTGATGATGAATTTGTGAAAAACAATGGGGAAGTGCGGGAAAAGGCAGAGATAAGAAAAAATTACCAGGAGGGAGCGGTAAGCGCAGACTGGGAATTTGAACCGTATGATGTAGTGGACGATGAAGGGAGAGTGGTTGAGGAAAATATACCCGAAAATGGGATTCTGGTAAAAGCTGCAGTAACGTTAAGATGCGAATCATCAGAGTGCATCAGTGAACGGTATTTTCGTGTAATGCCAAAGGAGCTTGATGAAGAACACAAAATGATCCGTGAAATAGAGAATTATTTAAAGAAGCAGTCAGCAGATCCGGGGGATAGCATCAAACTTCCGGAGCAGCTAAACGGAAAAAAACTGATCTGGAATACCAAAAAAGAACATTTATCTGAAAAAATTCTGTTCCTTGGAGGGGGAATAGTAATCATCCTTCCTTTTGTGGAGCAATCGCGTAAAAAAGAAAGAGAAAAGAAGCGCAAAGCGTTGTTGGAACTGCAGTATGCGGATATGGTAAGTAATCTGGTACTTTTACTTGGCGCAGGAATGACTGTTTCTAAAGCATGGAACAGATTGACAGAAAATTATATGAATGAGCGGCAAAAAAGGACAATTTGCAGAAAAGAAGTCTATGAAGAGATGCAGCGGACTTCATTTGAAATAAAAAATGGAATGGGGGAAGAACGTGCTTATGAGCGTTTTGGAGAAAGATGTGGCGGCTACCGCTACCGCAAATTTGGCAATCTTTTGGCGCAGAATCTGAGAAAAGGAAGCAGGGGTCTGACAAGGCTGTTAGAGCAGGAGGCGGAAGATGCCTTTGAAGAACGAAAAAGTATGGCGCGAAAGCTGGGGGAGGAAGCCGGGACAAAGATGTTGTTTCCGATGATTCTGATGCTCGGTGCGGTGATGTTAATACTGGCATTTCCAGCTATGCGTTCCATGGAATTATAATTTAAAACAAAGGATTTGCCGGTAAAGTGTGTAATGATCATTTCATGAAATTATGGATTGTAAGATTAGAAAGGAGAAATTGTATGAAGGGGTTTAAAGAATTTTTAGGGGAAGAAGACGGGGTGGCCATTATTGAGATCGTGTTGATACTTGTTATTTTAATTGGGCTTATCGTTGTATTTAACACGAAAATCAAGAGCTTAAATACAAAAATTCTTAAGAAGATAACAATAGAGAGTAACAAATTGTTATGAAGACAGAGGAAGAAGGAAGTCTGACCATATTTTCTGCCCTGAGTCTGTTGTTGATTTTATCTTTTCTGCTTGCATTACTGGAAGGAGCAAGGGTATCGGGATTGCAAATGATGGATACCCTTGCGGCAGATACAGGAATGGACTGTGTGGCAGCGGAATATCAGACGGTATTATGGGATAAATATCATTTACTGTATTTGGATGGTGCATATGGTTGGGATCAGTTTGATGAGAATAAAGTGAGCTCCCGTGTCATGGACTATGTGGCTGGAAATTTGTCTGAAACCGGGGAAAACAGTGTGTTTCGAACAAAGCTGTGCGAAGCTTCCCTGCTGGAATATATGTTTGCAACGGATAATGATGGTACAGGTATGCTGCGTCAGGCATCTGCATATATGAAGAGGCATCTGCCGGAGGATGTTGCAAAGAAAATGTATCAGCAATATCAGGATGGAAAAAAGGCGGAGGCAGATGGAAAAACAGAATATAGTGTAGAGGATGCAGATCAGGCCATCATAAATGCAAAAAAGGAAAAAGAACAGGCGGATCAGAATGACAAAGAGGGTGCGCCGCAGGAGGAGGCTGGAGAAAAAAACATCCAGGACAATGAGAATAATCACGCACAGGATGCAGAAGACAGCAAAAAGGAAAGCCCAATCCAGATTGTCCTGCAATTAAAACAGAATGCGCTCCTTGGAATGACGGTATCAGATATGTCGTCTTTATCGGCGAAAGCAGTTGAAGCAAAAGATATGGTTTCGAACAGACAGTGTGAAACTGGGCGGTATGATATGAAAAAGGCAGAAAAAATGAATGTATCTGATCGTGTCATGGTACTGGAATATATTGGAAAACATTTTTCGGATTATACAGAGCCGGGAAAAGGAGATCTAACTTATGAGATGGAATATATCCTGTGTGGTAAAGATACGGATAAGAAAAACCTGGAATCATCCATAGAACGTCTGATGCGGATGCGCGAAGCTGCAAATGTTGCACATATTATAGCGGATAGAGAAAAATTAAATCAGACATTAATGATTGCAACATCACTTGCCGGTTTTTCCGGGAATCCGGCAGTTGTCAAGATTGTTCAAATTGGTGTGGTGGCAGCGTGGGCATATGTGGAAAGTATACTTGATCTGCGAACTCTTCTTTCCGGTGGAAAAATTTCACTCATTAAAAGTGCAGCAGAGTGGACCACGGATCTAAAAAAGCTGGGTGAAATAGTGACGGGTGAGGGAAAAGCAAGAGAATGTAAAAACGGCTTATCCTATCAGGCGTATATAAAACAGCTGCTATTTGCAATGAAAGAGAAAAAAATGGCATATCGTATGATGGATATCATGGAACTTGCCATGCAAAAGGAGCAGAATGGTAAAAATGCCAGAATGGATCATATGATAGACAATATGATCTGCGAACTGCGGTTTGAAGCTAAGCCGTTATTTGCAAAGAGAAGCTTATATGGAGATATGGAAATGGGGGGATATACGTTTTTTAAAAGACAAGAAACGTGTCATTAACATA
>ENA-OQDE01000117-OQDE01000117.1-human-gut-metagenome-genome-assembly--contig:-NODE-117-length-49242-cov-4.309213_pt1 | contig 49242 bp, 58 predicted proteins | sample MGYA00242768_ERZ504595 | MGnify/ENA primary metagenome ERZ504595 (study PRJEB26092, sample SAMD00036307) | human gut metagenome | host: Homo sapiens | study: EMG produced TPA metagenomics assembly of...
GGTGAGCCTGATGTCAGAATGTCTTTAAATGAAATAAAGACGGAGACAAAAAGGCAAAAGAGTGCTGATGAGGCGAGAAGGAAGAATATAAAGATCAGAAAGAAAAAGCGAAAAAGGATCTGGATGTCAAGCATGTATTAGAAGAACAGATGCAGTCTGCGCAGGATGAACTGGTTATGTTAAACGAACAGAACATTAATCTTGGACAGATGCTTGCCACGGCGACAGAACGGTGCACACAGCAGAAACAGCAGTGGAAGAAAAACGTTGCAGACTGTGGAACTGGCATAGAGCAGACAGAGGATCAAAAAACTGTTTTGCACAGCTTATGCAGATTGAAAACGAACGGAACACGCAGTTTTACAGGCAAAAAATAACAGGAAACGTGCAGAGCAGATCAAAGATGAATTAAAAGAAAGCGAAGAAACAATACAAAAGATAAGAGGAACAATCAGCAGTATTCAGGAAGAAATTGCAAAATTGACCGGAAACAGGGAAATTGCCGAAAAGCAGATCAGTGACGATATAAAATCTGCATGTAATTTAATTACGGGTGCTCTGATTACAAGTAATATAATTACATGTAATATAATTACATGTAATCAGAGCACTTTAACTGGAGATACAGATGTCAATACATTACAGACCATAAAAAACGCTGGTGGGAGTCAGGTTTTGTCAATAGAAGATTTTGATGCAAAACCATACCATGTACAGTCTGTGATTACTATGCTGCAAAGAGCAGCCGATGAGAAAAAAGCGGAACTTTCCAAAAAACAGGAAGACGAACGAAAAAAGACTGCCTTAGAAAAAAAGATTCCGCTCGATGAAACAGAAATAAAAACACTTGCCGACCAGATCAATGTGGCAGAACAGGAGCTGGTACGTCTGCAGACAGAGTACGCAAATGAAGAAAAGAATCTCAATGAGCTGAAAGAGCAGGTAAAGGATGTAACAAAAGAGGGGGTACAGACACAGATAAACGAGTTTACCCTGAAAAAAAGAAATTTAGAAGAGAACAGAGAAAAGACAAGAGAAGCGTATCATAATTACGAAAAAAACAGAGAGACGGAAAAGGGCGTCATTCAGATGCTGCTTCGTCAGATTGAGGAAACAGAGAAAGCAATATCGTTTCCGGAAGAAGAGATCGAAAAGCAGGCGGGAGAACTGCGTGCAAAAAGAAATGAGATGGAAGAAAACAGGACTTCAAAATATACATCTTATTGTACTAATAGGGAAATCTGTAAAAATGTCAACAAAAAACAAAAAGATATCGCACAGACTGAACAAAAGTATGTCTGGATGAAATCTCTTTCCGATACGGCAAGTGGAATGTTAAACGGTAAGGCAAAGATTGAACTGGAAACTTATGTGCAGATGGCTTATTTTGACAGGATACTGATCCGAGCAAACCGGAGGATGCTTACGATGAGCAGCGGGCAGTATGAATTAAAACGTGAGGAAGAGACAGGAAGCCGCAAGGAAAAAGCAGGATTGGAACTTTGTGTGATTGATCATTATAACGGGACAAAGCGCAGTGTAAAGACGCTTTCCGGTGGGGAGTCTTTCCAGGCATCATTGTCACTTGCGCTTGGACTGTCGGATGAGATACAGTCTTATGCGGGTGGAATCCGTATGGATTCCATGTTTGTGGACGAGGGATTTGGATCACTCGATGAGGATGCCTTAGAACAGGCGTTAAAAGCATTGCTGCAGCTCACCGAGGGAAATCGTCTGGTAGGAATTATTTCACATGTATCTGAATTAAAAGACCAGATCGACAAAAAAATAATTGTGACAAAGCAGCGGACGCCGGAGGGTGTCAGCAGTGTTGCAAGAGTGGAATAAAAAGAAACGCAATTTGGGGTAAACAGGTGTTACGGCTTTCGTCGATGCCGATATTAAGATCCAAAGTTATTGACTGCGGCGCTTCAATGTGCTAACATACTAAAATATAGATAAAATCATGAATCAGAGAATCATAACAGTAAAGTAACGATAAAAGTTGCGGAAAAGAGGAGAAGATGAGCGAAAAGAAAATACCGTATAAAATTTATCTGGAAGAGAATGAGATGCCGACACAATGGTACAATGTGCGCGCTGATATGAAGAACAAACCAGCACCGCTTTTGAACCCGGCAACTCTAAAACCGATGACCGCGGAGGAACTGGGGCATGTATCTGTGATGAACTGGTAAAACAGGAACTCGATGATACCAACCCATACATCGATATTCCACAGGAGATCCGTGATTTTTACCGCATGTACCGTCCGTCACCACTGGTGAGAGCATATTGTCTGGAAAAAAACTGGGGACTCCGGCAAAGATCTACTATAAATTGAGGGAAACAATACAAGTGGAAGCCATAAATTAAACTCTGCGATTGCACAGGCATATTATGCAAAGAAGCAGGGATTAAAAGGTGTGACAACAGAGACAGGTGCTGGACAGTGGGGAACTGCACTTTCTATGGCGTGTGCTTATTTTGATCTTGACTGTAAAGTCTATATGGTAAAAGTTTCCTATGAACAGAAACCATTCCGCCGTGAGGTAATGCGCACATATGGAGCAAGTGTAACCCCGTCACCGTCTGAGACAACAGAAGTCGGCAGAAAGATTTTAGCAGAGCATCCGGGTACAACAGGAAGTCTTGGCTGTGCAATCTCCGAGGCAGTAGAAGCTGCAACGACGAGAGAAGGATATCGTTATGTATTGGGAAGTGTGTTAAATCAGGTATTGTTACATCAGTCAGTCATTGGACTTGAGACAAAAGCTGCTCTGGAAAAGTATGATATTACGCCGGATATCATTATCGGATGTGCAGGCGGCGGTTCCAATCTTGGGGGTCTGATCTCTCCGTTTATGGGAGAAAAGCTGCGTGGTGAAAAAGACTATCAATTTATCGCAGTCGAACCGGCATCCTGTCCGAGTCTTACGAGAGGCCGCTATGCATATGATTTCTGTGATACCGGAAGGGTCTGTCCGTTAGCAAAGATGTATACACTTGGCAGCGGATTTATTCCATCTGCAAACCATGCCGGAGGACTTCGCTATCACGGCATGAGTTCAACTCTGTCACAGCTTTATGATGACGGACTGATGGAGGCAAGGAGTGTAGAGCAGACTTCTGTATTTGAAGCAGCAGAGCAGTTTGCAAGAATAGAGGGAATCCTTCCGGCACCGGAGAGTTCTCATGCGATTCGTGTTGCCATTGACGAGGCGTTGAAATGTAAAGAAACCGGAGAAGAAAAGACTATCGTTTTTGGACTTACCGGAACCGGCTATTTTGATATGGTTGCATATGAGAAGTTTAACAATGGAGAGATGACAGACTATATTCCGACCGATGAAGAGCTTGCAGTGGGATTTGCAGGGCTGCCGAAGGTGGAGTAAAAATAGCAGAAACATGGGCTAGTGTACTGGTATATGGATATTTGCTGCCGGTACTGATATTACCAAATCTGCTTGGAATGGACGGAGTCTGGCTGTCGATCACAACGGGCGAGATACTCAGTATGATCATGAGTATTTACTATTTTATGAAATATAGAAAAATCTGGAGTGAGAAGTAAGAAAGATTTCATTGATGAATCAAATCAGGAAAAAGTTTTTTCCTGTGCAAAGTAAGAAAAAGATAAATTGACACACAAAAATAGATGTACTATCATCTGGTTAGATGCAGGTACATCTATTTTTTGTATGCTAATTGGAAAGTCATAAGTTAGATTTTAATTTTCAGAGTTGGTTAGGAGTGGAGATCGCAATGGACGAGTCAGGAAGAAAAATCACAAAGATCGCGCGTGAAGCGGGCAAGTTTACATTAAAGATGATGAAAGAGGAAGGAATCGGAACGGCAGAATTTGATTTTATCCATTTCATCCGGCACAATCCCGGCGTCACACAGGCGAAAGTCAGAGAGCAGTTAAAGATTGATAAAGGGGCTGCTGCAAGGCGTGCGGCTAATTTAGAGAGCAAAGGATATCTTTACCGGAAACCGAACCCGGAGGATGGAAGAAGCCAGCTTTTGTATGCGACAGAGAAAGCGGAACAGTTAAAAAATTCAAAGGCGTCCATTGAGAGCGTGTTTTATGAGTGGCTTTTAGCGGAGCTGCCCAAGGAGGAAAAAGCGGCATTTCTTGAGACGTTAGATAAACTTACTGGCGGTCGAAGGAACAGCGGCGGGCAGAGTTTTGCGATGTGTCAAAACTCGTGCAGTCCGGTTCAGACGACAGGATGGAAATGGATGGTGAGTCAGATGAGTGATAAGTACGACAGAAAAAATGCTGGAAGTGAAAAACAAAAATTTGAGGCAGACCATGTGATTTCCTATTTTAAAATGGAGTGGAAAGTTCTTCTTGCGGTGACAGTCTCCGGGTTGATTTACAATTTAGGACTCCTTGCCGGACCATGGTTTGAGGGAAAAATGGCGGGCTGTCTGGTGGATATCCTTGGCGGCAGGGCAGGATTTCCTGATATGGGAAACTGGTCGCAGCCTATGTGATCGCAATCGCAGTGGTGCAGAGTTCCAGATATATCAAGCGTTTTTATGTGAGACGTTTTGCAAACAATGTCAACCGGCGCATGAAACATGTTCTGTATGACAGCCTTGTGCATAAAAGCCGGGCAGAACTGGAAGAGGAAGGCGCCGGAAATGTCATGACAAAAGCGATTCTGGATGTGGATGACTGTGCGGAGGGCATGCGGAAATTTACCACGGAGATATTTGATACAGGGGTAGCTTTGCTTGCATATGCCGGAATGCTTCTCTTTTATGACTGGAGACTTGCGCTTTTAAGCATGCTGTTCCCGCCGGTTTCGTATTTTCTGGCAGAGAAGATGAAAGGAATTGTGCAGAGAACCGGGGCAGCCTATAAGGAGCAGTCCGGGATCTTAAGTGCCGCTACCTTAGACCGGGCATCCAATGCGGTCACCTATCGTGTTTATGGATGCGAGCAGGAGCGAAAAGATGCGTATGAGAAAAATCTTTCAGCTTACGAAAAATCTGCGGTGCGGGCGAATATATGGAGCGCGGCATTTCCGCCGATCTACGTGTCATCTCGATGGCGGGTGTCATTTTCATTTTATATTTTGGAGGTAAAAACGTGCTTGGAAGTGGCTGGAGAGTCTGGGATGTTGCGGCATTTACCACATTTCTTACCTGTTTTACCAAACTTTCGGTAAAATCATCGAGTGCGGCAAAACTTTTTAACGCAGTTCACAAGGCACAGGTTTCCTGGAAGAGGATCAAACCCCTCATGAAATGTGTGGAACATGAAAGTGAAAGCAGAGTGCAAAAACAGGCAGAGCTTACGGTTTCCCATTTGAGTTTTGCATATCCGGGCGGGACAGATATTTATGAGGATATCACATTTTCTGCAAAACCGGGACAGATCATTGGTGTTACCGGTGCCGTTGCGTCCGGCAAGTCTACGTTTGGAAAGACATTTCTGTGCGAATATCCTTATCAGGGAAGTATCCGTTTTGCAGGCAGAGAGTTAAACGAGATGGGAAATAGTGTGTTGACCGGAACCATTGGTTATTTAGGACACGACCCGGAATTATTTGATGACAGTATAAAAAACAATATTCTGATGGGAGAAAATGAGGATACAGAAACTTATTTGAAAGCAGTATGTTTTGATAGAGAAGTTGCAGAGATGGAACAGGGACCTGACACGGTTGTGGGAAGTGGAGGAGTCAGACTTTCCGGTGGTCAGGCAAAGCGTCTTGCACTTGCGAGAACTTTGTGCCATAAAAGACCGGTGCTGATCTTAGATGATCCTTTCTCCGCACTTGACCGGAATACGGAACAGGAAGTATATACCAATTTAAAGGCGATGACGTCAGACAGCATCGTGATCCTGTTATCCCACAGACTCTATCTTTTCCCGGAAATGGATCAGGTGATCTGGATGGAGCATGGGCATGCGGCGGTCGGCACACATGAGGAGATCATGGAAAAATACCCGGAATATGCAAGACTTTATGAGGAGCAGACGAAGGGAAGTACGGCGGAGAAAGTAAATGCAGGAAAATGTGCTGAAACAGAACAAGGCAGAAAAGAAAGGGGGCGTGCAGAATAATGCATAGCGGGACGTGCAGCAAATTGAACAGCGGGACGCATAGCAGTAAAAATGTAGGCAGTGTCATGTGGCGGACGATAAAAAAACAGAAGTGGCTTTCCGCCGGGATCGTGTGTGCAGTGGCCGGTGCAATCCTGACAGCGCTTCTTCCACCGCTCATTCTTGGAACTATTATAGATACCATGACGACGGGAAATGTGGTATCATTTTATCTGATCTTGGCATATTTTGGATTTACACTGCTCATGGGGGCACTGGAAAGTTCAAGGGAAGGACTGCTGATTGTGTTCGGGCAGAAAATCACGCACGCACTACGAAGCAGCCTGATGGATAAATATACGGATCTGACGGCAGATGCACTGACACATCAGGAGCCGGGGTCAGTGGTTTCCCGGTTCGTCGGGGATGTTGATACGGTGGAAAACCTGTTTACATCAGGCATTATCAGCATGTTTTCCGATGCATGCAAGATCGTCAGTATTCTTGCCGTCATCTGGTTTCGGAACAAGGGGCTTGCCATTGTGCTTTTGGTGTTGCTGCCGTTTCTGTTCTGGTTTACGCGCATCGTGCAGAAAAATATGCTGACCGCGCAGATCGAAAACCGCCGTGCTGTCAGCCGTGCCCTGGGCCATGTTCCGCAGACGCTTCACAACATCAGAACGATCCGGAGTCTCGGCAAAGAAAACTATATGGCAGAGCGTTATGATACCTGCATCGGCGAGAGCTACCGGGCGATGGAGCAGACAAATTTTTATGATGCAGTCTATTCACCAGTCATTCTGATCCTGAATGCGGTGGTTGTGGCGGTTGTCATGCTTTTTTCGGCTTCCGGCAATGCGAATGTATTAAGTCTGTTTGGAATGTCGGCTGGTACGGCGGTCGCTGTCATGAACTATATTTCGCAGATCTTTTCCCCGGTGGAGAGCCTTGGAATGGAGATCCAGACCATACAGTCTGCTGTGGCGGGCGTGCACAGGATCAATGAATTTTTCAGTCTGGAAGAATTACCGGAAAAGACTGATTACAGAAAAGAGAGTACACAAAAGAAAGATAACGTATTTGTGGAATTTCAGAATGTGACATTTGCCTACGAAGAACAAAATGTGCTAAATGGTCTCAGTTTTCAGGTAAAAGAAGGAGAACAGGTTACACTTTCCGGTCGCACCGGCGCAGGCAAAAGTACGATATTCAAGCTGCTGCTGGGACTTTATGAGCCAAAGGAGGGCAGCGTGCTGATACAGGGAGTTCCGGCACAAGATATCCCGGATGCAGAGAAACGGCATCTTTTTGGCTATGTGGAGCAGGCTTTTCATATGGTTCCGGGAACGGTAAAAGAGCAGATCACGCTGTACGATCCGTCGATCACTATGGAGGATGTCCGTGCGGCGGCACAGATGACAGGCTTTCGGATACGATCATGAGTCTGGAAAACGGGTACGATACGCCATGTTCCGATGAAATCTTTTCACAGGGACAGTGGCAGCTATTGTCGATCGCCCGTGCAGCGGCGGCAAAGCCGAAACTGCTCCTTTTAGATGAGATCACGGCAAACCTGGATGCACAGACCGAAAAAGAAGTTTTGCAGGCATTAAAGCGGGTAAGTGAGAATCGGACGGTGATCTCCATCTCGCACAGGGTGAATGCGACGACCGGCAGGGTGATTCAAATCTGAAAACGTAGTTTGTTCCCGCAGACCGGCTGCTCACAAAGGATTTCTGGAAGCGCTTGCATTAAAAATCCCTGTCATGGTGGTATACTGCATTGTCAATCTGGATGAGATCGTGAAGATACCGGCGGTTTATCTGCATTATAAAAAGTATATCTGGGTGAGAAATATCACAAGAGGAAGATTAAGAGAGAAAAATCCAGTCTTGACATTTTGGAAAAATGCTATATAATTACTTCAAAAATGAACAATACAAAAAAGAAGTAAATGGAGGCGGATCATGATAAATATGAGTATTGAATTTGCCCACAAAATGTCACTGGCGTACAGTGCAACCTGCAAGACACTCTGCAGGGAACTGAAACTGCCACAGACTGCGTTTGATATACTGATGTTTCTGGCAAATAACCCGGATTATAAAACGGCGAGTGATATTGTGGAAGTACGGAAAATAAAGGCGAACCTTGTCTCTGTCAATGTTGAGAAGTTGGTGCGGGATGGATACCTTGAGAGGAAAGCAGTGGAGGGTGATCGGAGAAAAGTCGAGCTGATCTGCACGAAAAAAGCAGAGCCTGTGATCGAAAACGGGAAAAAACTGCAGCAGGATTTTGTGGAACAGATACTGTCTGGCGTGGATGAGGAGAAACGGAAAAAGATGGCAGAGATCCTCAACCAGATGGAAAAGAATCTGGATGAAATGCTGAAAGGGGAGCACTGACATGAACATGTTACTTACAATAATCGTTACTTTTTTTGCAGGTATGGGGGCAGGGCTTGGAACCGGTTTTGCGGGAATGAGCGCCGCGGCGGTCATCAGTCCAATGCTGATCACATTTCTAGGGATGGATCCGTATATGGCGGTGGGAATCGCATTATCCTCGGACGTTCTTGCAAGTGCGGTGTCGGCGTATACATACGGAAAAAATAAAAATCTCGATATCCGAAACGGTATCATCATGATGGTAAGCGTACTTTTATTTACCGTTTTTGGAAGCTATGTGTCAAGTCTGGTCCCATCTGCGGCCATGGGGAACTTTTCAGTCTTTATGACATTCCTTTTAGGAATTAAATTTATCGTGCGCCCGGTCATGACCACAAAAGAGGCGATGCAGGGAGTGTCGGCGGAGAAGCGGGCAGTGCAGTCTGTTATATGCGGTGTCCTCATAGGATTTATCTGTGGTTTTGTCGGTGCGGGCGGCGGCATGATGATGCTTCTGATCCTGACCTCTGTGCTTGGATATGAATTAAAGACAGCCGTTGGAACGAGTGTGTTTATCATGACCTTTACGGCACTTACCGGAGCGGCTTCGCACTTTGCAATCGGTGGTGCACCGGACTGGACCGTATTGATTTTGTGTGTTGTATTTACCCTGATCTGGGCGAGAATCGCGGCTGTTTTTGCCAACAAAGCAACGCCGAAGACCTTAAACCGTGCAACGGGTGTGATACTGGTTATTTTAGGACTTGTGGTAATGCTTTTTTAGTACGGCAAACGGATATTCCGCAGGAACGCGCGAGGAATATTCAGGACAGGCGCTCAAAAAGAATATTGCCCGTGACAAAGTTGTAAGCGCCTCTAAGGTATATTTCAATCCAGACAGATTATCGTCACAAGAGTGCATGAACTTTCGGAACGTCACGGTGTGAAAATGCAGCAGATCGCGCTTGCATGGCACTGGGCAAAAGGTGTTGCATCACCGATAGCTGGTGCAATCGACCATAATCCGGCGGAGGGTGTGATGCTTTTGGATGAGAAGAAATGATGATGTATAGGATTTTGTTTAGTTTCACATATAAAAAAGCAAAAAAATATCTACATACTGTACAAAAATATCAAGAAAATATTAATAAAATCTAAAAAATGTTAAGAATGTGCTAACAATACAAAAATAATACGGTTTTCTTTGTACAAGATTCTGCCTATAATTAAATCATAAAGTTGCAGCGGCAAAGAGGGGCAGCGCAGCAAACAAATTAACCAATTACAGGAGGGTTTCTTATGAAGAAAAAAGTTTTATCCGCAATCGTATGTGCAGCATGGTATTTTCCATGACAGCGTGTGGCTTACAGTCACCAAATACAGGTGGAAACAGCGGCGGAACAACAAATGCAGCATCAACATCTAATGCGTCCGCAACATCAGATGCAGCAGAAGCAGAAACAACAACTGAGGCAGCATCCTCAGGGGACAGCGCAACAGAACCGGTCGGACCGGCGGTCACACTGGTTTATGCAGAGGTTAACCCGTTAGAGGGAACCATCGTTGGACAGACAGCAACCGCTTTCAAAGACAAAGTCGAAGAGCTTTCCGGCGGAAGCATCACGATCGATATTCAGGCAAACGGTGTATTAGGAGCTGAGTCAGATGTCTTAGATACCATGCTTGGCGGCGGCGGTACGATCGATATGGCACGTATCTCTGCATTCGCACTGACAAGCTACGGCGGAGAAAAATCCAGTCTTTTATCTGTACCGTTCACATTCGTAAACAGAGATCATTTCTGGAATTTCGCTACATCAGATCTGGCACAGGAATTTTTACTTGAGCCGCATGAGAATGGAAGCGGTATCCGCGGACTGTTCTACGGAGAGGAAGGTTTCCGTCATTTCTTTACCGTAAAACCGGTTTCCGGAATGGAAGATCTTGCAGGCATGAAGATCCGTGTATCAAATGACCCGATCATGACAGGCATGGTTGAGGCACTTGGAGCAAACCCGACCGTTGTTGCTATGGGTGAGTTATACTCCGCATTACAGACAGGTGTTGTTGATGCAGCAGAGCAGCCGATCGCAAACTATCAGGCAAATGCATTCCCGGAAGTTGCAAACAACCTGATCTTAGATGGACATACATTAGGAGCAATTCAGGTAGTTATCACAGATGAGGCATGGGATAAATTAACACCGGAACAGCAGGATGTATTAACAGAAGCTGGTGAGTACGCTTCCCAGTACAACCGCAAGATCTCTGAGGAGACAGAAAACAAGATCTTAGACGAGTTAAAAGCAGATGGATGCAACGTTGTTGAAGTAGAGGATATCACACCATGGCAGGATGCATGTAAAGATGTGATCGAAGAGGCAACAAAAGATAACAAAGAGTTATATCAGCAGATTCTTGATATGGCAAACTAAAAGACTGATGTATCAAAGGAGCACAGAGAGAATACCTGCTCTCTGTGCTCCTTTTCTAAAGATGGCTATTTTTAAAGGAGGAAGATGAGTTTATGCCAAAATTTTTTCAGACCGTTGATAAAATAAAACCGGCATATGACATTACATATAAGATCGTTTTATTCATATGTAAATTATTGCTGACGGCAGATCTTGTGATCACAAGCGTCTGCGTTGTCGGAAGATACGTTCCGTTTGTGCCGGATCCGGCATGGAGCGAGGAAGTCGTTCTGACACTGATGTCCTACATGGCAGTATTGTCCGCAGCACTTGCAATCAGAAGAAATGCACATATCCGTATGACGGCATTTGACCAGTATCTGCCAAAATCCGTGATCCGTGCACTGGATATTTTAGCAGATGTGGCAGTATTAATCCTTGGTGTGGTAATGATTACAGTAGGATTTTCCTATGCAGTCCAGATCGGTGCAAAAGGAAATTATGTAAGTATGCCAAGTGTTTCAAAATTCTGGATGTATTTCCCAATCCCACTTGCAGGAATTGCAATGGTGGTATTTGAGATTGAAGCAGTTTATAACCATATCAAAGGAATTTTTGTAAAGGAGGAAAAATAATGAGCGCACAAGGAATTGCAATCACAGTATTGCTGATCAGCTTTTTAGTAATGATACTCCTTAGATTTCCGATTGCATATGCAGTTGCATTGTCATCATTACTTTGTTTACTGACACAGGGATTGCCGCTTACCACGATCTGTCAGCAGATGGTAAAAGGAATCAGTTCTTTCAGTCTGATGGCAGTGCCGTTCTTTATCACGATGGGTGTACTGATGGGTACCGGTGGTATATCAGAAAAACTGATTGCACTTGCCAATGCCTGCGTCGGTTGGATGACCGGTGGTATGGCAATGGTAAATATCGTAGCATCTTATTTTTTCGGTGGAATTTCCGGTTCTGCATCTGCTGATACTGCTTCTATCGGAAGTATCATGATCCCAATGATGGTAGATCAGGGATATGATGATGATTTTTCTACCGCAGTTACCATTACTTCTTCCTGTGAGGGACTTTTGGTTCCGCCAAGCCACAACATGGTTATCTATGCAATGTCAGCAGGTGGTATTTCCGTAGGAAGTTTATTCCTTGCAGGATATCTGCCGGGTGCTTTACTTGCAGTTTCCCTGATGGTAGGTTCTTACATTATCTCAAAGAAGAAACATTATCCAAAGGGAGATAAGTTCAGCTTTAAGGGATTATTGAAGCAGATTGGTATTTCTATCTGGGCACTTGCAGCGGTTGTTATCGTAGTTATCGGTGTAGTTGCCGGATGGTTCACCGCAACAGAGTCCGCAGCAATCGCTGTATTTTACAGCCTGATTGTCAGTGTATATATTTACAAAGGACTTGACTGGAAAGGTGTATGGAAATGTTTAGAACAGTGTATCGATACCTTATCGATCGTATTGATCCTGATTTCTACTTCGAGTATTTTCGGTTACTGCCTTACCACATTACATGTACCGGATATGGTAGCAAATGCGATCGTAGGATTTTCAACAAACCCGATCGTGATTGCACTTTTAATTGACTTGATTCTTCTGTTCCTTGGCTGTATCATGGATATGGCACCGATTATCCTGATCGCAACACCGATCTTACTTCCGATCGCAACATCAATCGGCATTGATCCGGTACAGTTCGGTATCATCATGGTATTAAACTGTGGTATCGGTCTTTTGACACCACCGGTTGGATCCGTATTATTTATCGGTTCCGCAGTCAGCGGTGTAAAAATGGAACGTGTCGTAAAGGCAACACTTCCATTCTATATCTGTATGATCATTGTATTAATGTTACTTACATTCATTCCGGAAGTAAGCCTTCTGTTACCGAGAGTATTTGGCGGCTACGGCGGATGATTTTAGAATTACGGGAGGAAATGGCATGACATATCAATTAAGAGCGAAGTGACCGCAGGAGATTTCTGGAAACTGACAATGAGCCGGACATATCGTTCGGTGGCGGGAGTCTGCAACATGGTCTTTACGGTGGCGATGATTTTATTTACAGCAAAATTTTTCCGTACCTCAGGGGATCTGATGCAGATGCTGATGCTCTTTGGATGTCTGCTGTTTCCGGTGATCCAGCCGATCGCGATCTATCTGAAAGCCAAAGGGCAGGCAAAAACGATGCCGAAAGATGTAGAACTTTCCTTTGACGATGCGGGACTCCATGTGACTGTGGGGAAAGAAAAGGAAAGCATTGGATGGAAAAAGCTGCGGGTGGCAAACGAGCCTGGCATGATGATCGTTTTTTCCGATGCAAGACATGGATATATGCTTACAAACCGTATTTTGGGAGCACAGAAGGAACCATTTTGCATTTGCAAAAGAAAGGATCGCAGAGACGAATTAGTGTATGCGGGCTGGCAGATCAGACAGCTAAATGGAGAAAGAAGCAGGATGGGACAAACAGCTTGAAGAAAAGGATAAAAAAAGTGGTGGCAGGAGCTTACCATTCAAAAGAAAATAGCAGTGTTTACCGGGATGGTCTGTGTGACCATCCTGCTTTCCGTTGTTTTTAATGTCTGGGTTGTCCGGTTTTCACTGACCGATTTTAATGGTATTTTGCAGGACAATGCAAAGTGCAGTGAACTGATCCAGGCATTAGAGCAGGAGAGCACACTGTTTGAAAGCTATATGAGAAATCCGGATACGGAGAAAAAAGAAGCGTTAGAGCGTTCCATGAAATGTACAAAACATGCGGTTTATGATCTGCCATTCCAGTATCCCAGGATCGGGGAACTCCGCTATGCAAAAACATGGTCGATCCGCAGCAGCTATGAAGTTTATTGCACTAAAAGAGATGCAATCCTGTCCATGGAAGATAATGTGACAGATTATGTCAGCAGGCTGTATGAAGTTTATGACATGCAGGACTACTTAAAGGATTATGCCGGAACACTTATGAATTATACGATCGAGGAGGGAGATGTTTCGTACCGGAAAAAAGTTCCGACACTGATCAGTGTTCCGCTGGTGGTAATTTTTGCAGGAATCCTGCTTCTTTTTGGAATTGCAGAGATGGCGGCACTGATGAAAGAAACGATCATGGCACCGATTTTTAAACTGGTACATGCATCACAGAAAATTGCTGCAAATGATTTCTTTATCAGGGATGTTGAGGTGGACAACAAGGATGAGCTTGGTGAACTGGTCCGGGCGTTCAATAAAATGAAATACGCCACAGGAGAGTACATTCAGGCACTGGAGGAAAAAAGAAAGACCTTAGATCTTTTGCATGAGGAGGAGCTTGAAAAGTTAGAGACGGAAAAGCGTCTGGAGATGACAAAGCTTGAACTTCTAAAAAGCCAGATCAATCCGCATTTTCTGTTCAATACCTTAAATGTCATCGGTGGAATGGCAAGCCTTGAGGAAGCGGAAACTACTGAAAAAATGATCCGTGCATTGTCGGCACTTTTCCGCTATAACCTGAAAAATCAGGACACGGAGGTGTGCCTGTCACAGGAATTAAAAATTATGGAAGATTATATGTATCTGCAGCAGATGCGTTTCGGAGACAGAATCACATACCGAAAGGATTGCAGCGTGGATGCAGATAAAGTCATTGTTCCGGCATTTACATTTCAGCCGCTGGTGGAAAATGCATCATTCATGGACTTTCGAAAAAAGAAGAAGGTGGGACTGTCCGGGTACATATCTGGCAGAAAGATGGATTTACGTTTATTACCATTGGGGATAACGGGCTTGGAATGGACGAAGCAGCACTTATGCATCTGCGGGGAGAACTGGAAAAAGAAGATGGAAAGACAGGCATTGGCCTTGGCAATATTTTCCGGCGGATCCGTGCAATGTATCAGGATGGAAATGTAGAAATCTACAGTAAAAAAGATGTGGGGACTGTGGTAAAAATACAGATCAGACATAAGGAAGTGGGGGAGCATGATGTACCGTGTGTTGGTGGCGGACGATGAGCCGATAGAGAGAATGATTGTGGGGAGAACGATAAAAAAATATTTTTCCGGACAGTTAGAAGTTGTGGAACCGTAAACGGCAGGGAGGCGGCAAAGTTTTTTACAGAAAAAGATTGTAAGATCGCGCTGCTTGACATTGAGATGCCGGGTGTGAATGGTTTGGAGGCAGCGGAGCAGATCCGGGAGAAAGACAGGGATTGCAGCATTATTTTTCTGACTGCATTTGATGAATTCAGTTATGCAAAACGTGCGATCTCCGTACATGCACTGGATTATCTGCTGAAACCAGGGACTGAGGAAGAACTGGTAGCGGTGCTTGAGGAAGCAATACGGCTGCTTGAGGAAAAGGCAGATGGATCGCAGAAAAATGTCCGGGAAAAGCCTGTGGATATGCAGGAAAAAAAGAAGGATGCAGAACTGGAAAATGGCAATGTCAGGATGAGCGCTGTGGCAGAAAATATCAGACAGTATATTGACATGCACTATAAAGAAGATATTTCTTTACAGAGTGTAGCTGAGGAGATGAATTATTCAGACGCATATTTTTGCAAAATATTCAAACAGTGTTTTGATAAAAGTTTCATTGGATATCTGACTGAGTACCGGCTGGAGAGGGCAAAGCAGCTTCTTGCCGATGTCCGTATCAATGTAAAAGATATCAGCGTAAATGTGGGATACCGGGATTCAAATTATTTTACAAAAGTATTTAAGCGTGCCATGGGAAGTACTCCTACGGAATACCGCATGGAGATTTTAAAACAGATGAACAAAGGGAACACTGCCGGAGGATTGGGATAAATGAAAAAAAGACGAATCTTGATTTTGTTTGCGGCAGTGGTTTTGAGCGCCGGATTTTTTCTGTATCACAGGCTGCGCAGCGTGAGAGCTCCCGAATTTGTCCTGTCCTATGCGGAGAACCAGACGGAGGATTATCCGACAACACTTGGGGCAAAAAAGTTTGCCGAGCTGGTGGAGAGGGAGAGCAGCGGAAGAATAAAGATTTTAGTTCAGGCAGAGGGGGAACTTGGTGCAGAGAGCGGTGTGATCGCACAGATGCAGTATGGAGGCATTGATTTTGCAAGGGTTTCCCTGTCGCAGTTAGCAGAGTACATACCGGAATTAAATGTTTTGCAGATGCCATATCTGTATTCTGATTCGGATCATATGTGGAAAGTGTTAGATGGCAGGATCGGTAGTGACTTTTTGGAGAAAGTAAGTAAAAGCGAACTGATTGGCCTTTCCTGGTATGATGCGGGAGCAAGAAATTTTTATAATTCTAAAAAGCCGATCACCTGTCTTGAGGATATGGCAGGTATGCGTATCCGTGTGCAGGAATCGGAGGTGATGGTCGATATGGTGGAGGCACTTGGCGCGACGGCACTGCCGATTCCCTATGCGGATGTTTATTCCGCATTAGAGCGCGGAACGGTGGACGGGGCGGAGAATAACTGGCCTTCTTATGAGGCGATGAATCATTATGAGGTGGCGAAATATTATACAGTTGATGAACACAACCGGGTACCGGAGATGCAGATCTGTTCGAAACATACATGGAACAAGCTTTCGGAAGATGACCGTCAGATGATCTTAGAGTGCGCAAAAGAATCTGCGCTGTATGAGAGAAAGTTGTGGAAAGAACGTGAGGCGGATTCTAAGGAGATCGCTTTGAAACAGGGTGTGGAAGTGGTAGAACTTCTGCGGCAGAAAAAAAGCGTTTTCAGGAGGCGGTCATGGGCGTGTATGAAAAGTATTGCGCGGACTACATGGACGTGATCGAACAGATTATCGAAGAAAATAATGAGTGAGGAGAAACAGATGGATTTTTTACAGGATAAAATAAAAAAGAAACAGTTTTTATGCAACTACAGTGTTTTTTTGCTGAATGGAATGCTGGCACTTTCGATTGGATCCCTGCTTCCTTTTATCAGGGATGCAAGAGGACTAGATTATGCATTTTGCGGATTGATCGTAAGTCTGCATTCTGTGGGAAATCTGTTTTCTAGTTTTACCGCAGGATTGCTGCCGGTCGCGATTGGAAGAAAAAAGAGTATTTTGTTTTTTAATCTGTTTTTTGCACTTTCGTATGTGCTGATCATTTTCGGAAATCACAACTGGTGCATTGCAATGGCATTTTTCCTGACAGGTGTTGCGAGAGGAGCAACGAGTAATTTCTGTAACACGGCAATCAACAGTTTAGCACCGGGAAAAGCATGGACGATCAATGGACTGCATGCGATGTTCTCTGTCGGGGCATTTTTATTCCCGATTCTTCTGACACTGTTTACGGCAACAGGGGAATCCGGCTGGATCACAGCGTGTTATTTTATGCTTGCGATGGGAATTTTAAGCTGGATTTTATACGCAATGATCCCAATGGAAAATGACCGGGTGGAAAAAGAGAAAAAAGGCGGCAGTTTCGGATTCTTCTCAGAACCGCTGTTTTATCTGTGCGTTGCAACATTATTTTTCTATCTCTGCGCGGAGCAGGGTGTCATCGGATGGATGATCACATATTTTAAGGATACAGGATTTCTGCCGGCATCCCTATCCCAGATGACGGCGAGTGTACTCTGGGTGATGATTTTAGCAGGACGTCTGACGACAGCCTGGCTGTCCACCAGAATGCAAAAAGAAAAACTGCTGCCGATCATGGGCGTAGGACTTGTATGCTTTTTCTTTTTACTGTTATTCAGCCGCAGTACCGTATGGATCGTGATCGGTATCATGGGTTTCGGTTACAGCATGGCGGGAATTTATCCGACGACGGTTTCCTTTGCAGGAAATCTCATTGAAAAATATCCGATCGCGTGGAGTTTTATTTTAACAATTGCAAGTATCGGTTCGATCGTAATGCCGTCGATCATTGGGAAGATCGCAGAGACAGCAGGTATCTTTTATGGAATGGGATCGATCGTGGTCGTTGTGTTTATCGATATGGTCTGTATTTTAGCGCTGGTGCGTTATCTGAAAAAACAAAATCAATAATATTATACGAGGGGGATTTCATATGAAAACGAAAAAAATCAGATCTGGAACTTTAACAATGAAATTGATGCAGAAGTTTGCGGCGAGGGCGTGAAGCGCAAAATATTAGCGTACGCCGATGAGATGATGTGTGTGGAGAATCATTTTGAAAAAGGTGCCATCGGTGCACTGCATCATCACCCGCACACTCAGATCACCTATGTGGTGTCTGGTCAGTTTGAATTTACAATCAACGGAGAAAAGAAGATCGTAAATCCTGGTGATGCCCTGTTAAAGAGAGATTCCATCGAGCACGGCTGTGTCTGCCTGAAAGAGGGAATCCTCTTAGATATTTTTACACCGATGCGGGAAGAATTTGTGCAGGATCAGGATTGACAATCCGCGCACAAAATGCTAAAGTACGGTTAATGCGAGGAAGTGAAATAGTAATCATGGAAAGTGTCCAGAGAGAGGACGGCAGGTGCGAGTCTTTCACGGAACATGATGAACCGGTCATGGAGCTGCATACCGAATGGAAACATCAGGCTATGCCGGGTTCTCCCGTTACAGAGATAAGGTATCAATGAAAATTTGTACCGGAGTGCAGGAACATCCTGAAATTAGGTGGTACCGCGGATTAAGATAATTCGTCCTAAGCTGTATTTAGTTGCAGCTTGGGACTTTTTTAATGTACAGGATTCGGATATCAAAAGATGAAAAACACATCTTTTGATATCATCATCTTCCATTTATGCAAACAAAAAGGAGGCAGACAATGAAATTAGAAAAATTAATCGGAGAACGTTTTCGTGAGAGACCGGCAGACTGCGTGATCGACAGCCATGCCCTGATGGTAAAAGGCGGCTACATGAAATACATGGCAAACGGCATTTACTCTTCCTACCTTCCACTCAAACGGATCACACACAAAATCGAGCAGATCCTGCGTGAGGAGATGGATAAATTAGACGGACAGGAAGTATCATTTCCAGTTGTGATGCCGGCATCCCTTTGGGAAGAATCCGGCCGTTATGAGAGCGTGGGAGAAGAATTATTACGTTTTACTGACCGGAACAATGCAAAGATGGTGCTTGGAATGACACATGAGGAGGCTGCCGTACATTTAGTGCGCGAATACGCCAAAAGTTACAACAAATACCCATTTATGATCTACCAGATCCAGACAAAATTCCGGGATGAGGCAAGACCGAGAGCCGGATTGATCCGCGTGCGCGAGTTTACAATGAAAGATGCGTATTCCTTCCACACCAGTCAGGAAGATTTAAACCAGTACTACGAAAAATGCCACAAAGCATACGAGCGTATTTTTGAGAGAGCAGGCATCCCGGAGGTCGTATCGGTGGCTTCAGATTCCGGTATGATGGGTGGAAGCCTTTCCCATGAGTTCATGCTTCTTACCCCGGTCGGTGAGGATTCTATCGTGCTGTGTAATGAATGTGATTTCCGCGCAAATATGGAAGCGGCAGAAAATATCTCTGATATAGCAAGAGATGCAGTGTCCGCAGAACTTGAAAAAGTGCATACGCCGGACATTCATACGATCGAGGATATCTGTAAATTTTTCGGGGATGAAACCTGCAATTCCTGTAAGGCAGTTGTATACCAGAAAAATTTGGATGACACCTATGTGGTCGTATTTATCCGCGGCGATCTTGAAATTAATGAGACAAAACTGGTCAACTATTTGAAAGATGAGATACATCCAGCCATCATCACCGAAGAGTGCGGATTAAACGCAGGTTATATCGGACCGGTCGGACTGAAAATAAATGGAGATGCCATCGTTTTATATGACAGATCATTAGAAAACAGAAATAACCTTTCCTGTGGTGCAAATGAGGACGAGTACCATTATAAGGGACTTGATATGCAAAGAGATGTGCCGGATGCAGAATATCATGATTTTGCAAAGGCATATGAGGGCGGTATCTGCCCGAAATGCGGAAAAAAGACGATCCGTATTTCCAGAGGAATCGAGGTCGGAAACATCTTCCAGCTTGGAGATAAATATACGAAAGCCATGAAGATGACTTATGTGGATCAGAACGGAGAGAGCAAAACACCAATCATGGGCTGTTATGGCATTGGTGTCGGCAGACTTGCCGCCGCTGTCTGCGAGGCACATCATGATGAGTACGGACCGATCTGGCCAAAATCGATCGCGCCGTGGCAGGTTCATCTTTGTGCGGTAAGAGCGGACAATGAGGAAGTCAGAAGTTTGCGGATGATCTGTATGAGAAATTGCAGGAGATGGGGATCGAGGTTATTTATGATGACAGAACCGTGAGTGCCGGTGTCATGTTCTCCGATGCGACTTGCTCGGTATCCCGCTCCGTGTTATTGTGAGCCCGAGAAATATGAAACAGGGAGTCGTCGAGGTGGCTTCCCGTGACAAGACGCTTCAGACACAGGTAAAAATGGAGGAAGCGGCAGAGCAGGTGAAGAAGTATCTGTGATAAGGTGATATTATTCTGGATAGGAACCCCAATGATTGAGAAAGAGAAAAAGTGGTTTATGAGCTGATAAGAGGTATACTATTGTTAGTGATGCAGGCTAATTCATGACAATAGAATGTTTGCGGAGCGTGCATTCTATTGTTTATACTGTAGATTGAATAGGAGTGACAGAATGGTAAAAGGTACAATGTTTTCCGGTGAATCAAAAAATATAGAGTCTAAAGTTTCATTACCAGACAAAAGTGAAAAGTACGTGAAAACAATCGTAGCTTTTGCTAATACGCAGGGCGGCAAGCTGATTGTCGGTGTAGATGATAAAACCATCAGGTTATTGGTGTGGAAAATGATATATTATTTCAGACCATGGATGCGATAGCAACTGCAGTTTCAGATTCATGTATGCCACAGATCATTCCAGATATTGAACCACAGACAGTGGAAGGAAAGACGATTATTATAGTATCTGTCGAGGCTGGAAAAAATCGACCATATTATCTGAAATCAAAGGGAAAAGAAAATGGTACCTATATACGTGTAGCAGGGACATCCAGACAGGCATTTCCAGAAAAGATAAAAGAACTGGAAATGGAGGGTGCTAGAATTTCATGGGATGAACTTACATGTGTGGGATATACAGTTACTGAAGAAGCGACAGAAAAACTTTGTCAGGATATCGAAGTTTTTCGGAAAAAAGCGGGAATGTCAGAATATTCTGTTAAGAAGGAGTAGCTTATTAATTGGAAGATTCTCAAGCAGAGTGAGGGACAATTATTGGCGACAAATGCCTATGCGTTGCTGACATCCGGGTATTTTCCGTTTTCTAAAACACAATGTGCTGTATTTAAGGGGACGGGTCCAGCAGTATTTTTAGATAAGCGGGAGTTTACAGGTCCTATATATACACAGATATAGGAAACGGTAGATTTTGTATTGAGAAATATAAGGCTTGGAGCAACGATTGAGGGATTAGTGAGAAAAGAAAAATATGAGCTTCCACCAGAAGCAATCCGGGAAATGATTATTAATGCCCATTGCCACCGAAATATTTTAGATGAATCTTGTATTCAGGTTGCGATTTATGATGATCGTTTGGAAGTAACATCTCCGGGAGGTTTATATAATGGACTGACTTATGAAGAAGTTATGAATGGTCATTCAAAAATCAGAAACAAAGGAATTGCTAACATATTCAGCCAGATGGGGCTTATAGAGGCATGGGGCAGTGGAATTAAAAGAATTCTAAATGCAGCAGAAAAGTATGGACTTCCAAAGCCGAGAATTCAGGAATTTGATAATATGTTTCGTGTAGAACTTTTCAGAAAGAATTCTTTGACAAAGCGAGAAAGAATTGATTTCATAGATGAATTAGAATTGGGACGGAGAAGAGACGGAGAAAGTTCGGAGAAGGGACGGAGAAGAATCGCCATATTGAACTGAACGATACGCAGAAGAGAATTCTTAACTTTCTTTCTGATGATCCTAATTTGTCCGCAGTAAGATTAGCAGAGCAATTAGGAATCAGTAGTCGAAATGTAGAAAAGAATATAAAAAAACTAAAAGAATACGGTATTCTTATTCGACATGGCTCGCCAAAGAATGGATACTGGGAGATTGTTGTTGAAAATTAAAAAAGAAATTTATGGAGAAAATCATGGAAATAAAAAGCATACTGATCAAAGACACCACAAGAGAAGAAAGAATCCGCATAGTACAGGAAGGCTTGAACCAGTGCGGGGGAGCCTGCGATTTCTGCAATGGCTGTGACAATTTAGGCGGCGGTTCTGTTGATGCATTTTACGAGCCATACATCAATGGCGAGAAGGAACTGCGCGAGATCAATGAAGAATACAGAAGCAACTCCGGTCTGGTAAAGTAGGTGCAGTATGAGACCGCCAGAGATAGCATCTTCCACAGAAGAGGAAAGAAGACAGTATATCAAAGATACCTTTCCGTGTATCGCAGACTGCGATATGTGTGGACTTTGCACCGTATTTAAGGGCAAAGATCCGGAACGTGCACATGCAGATTATATCAGCGGAAAACGAAGTTATCTGGAGGTGTCTGCGGATTACAGGTAAATAGCTGCTGAAAGAATAAAGAAATGATTTAAGAACCATACACTTTTTGCTTAAACAAAATGGCAGAAATGACGATATTAACAAAAGAAACAATGATGTTAAGATTTATTTGTAATACCGGGGGTAAAAATGAGTTATACGATCAATTTTTCAAAACAAATGTCTGGGATTTTACATCCGAATCCGAATATGTTAAAGAGCACGAAAGAAAAAATGGAGAGACAGTCAGAGCGGGACAGTAAAGTTGCATTTTTTGAGGCACAGAAAGAAAATCTGAAAAATATGAAAACCGAAACGGTGGAGGATATTGCCAAAAAACTGGAAATGTTCCATACCTATGAGGATGAGATCGCTGCGGCAAAGCAGGAGTATAACAGTTCGCAGATGTTTCATATCATGGATGAGGCGGAGGAAGAGGCTGAGAAAAGAGCCAAAGAGGCAGAGAAGAATAAGCCAAAGACCGAGGAAGAAAGAAAAGAAGAAGCTGTGGATGAGGCGCTTGGAACAGACGATGACAAGGGAATGCTTGCTGAAAATATGGAGAAGCTGTCAGAGATCACAGATCAGATGACAGAAGAAATGACCGGTGACCTGACGGAAAACATCGAAGCACTGCCAACGGAGAAAGCACCAGAAGAAACTGCAGAGAAAGAATTATCAGGACAGAAATTATCAACGAAGGAACTGTCAACCGAGGAAAAATTACAGCAGGATGCCATAGAGAAAAAAGCATATCACCCGTTTGACATGCGCGCATAAGAATCCGTAAAGGACTGGGGGAAATGGTTAAAGCAGCCGATAAATAAAGTAACCACTCGGTCCTTTCAGGGGAGTGGAGCAGTCCCGACTGACAGACGGACTGCAGAAAGGAGAAAAATGACAGTTAACGGGGTAGGAAGTTATGGAACATTTGCTGTATCCGGCAGTTCCGGGAGAAACGTAAAGTCCGGACAATCGGTTCGTTTTAATTTTCAGGCTGCAGGCGAGAAGGCTGATAATCTGCTTGCCGGAATGAAAGAACTAGATACCGGAAAAAGAAGTTCTGACAGGAGTATATTGGAGGACAGCGGTTGCTTTGACAGCAGTTATTGGTCCGAAAATATGAAGAAAGCGGCAGAAACGGCAGATTCAGAGCAATCTGTCACAGATTTACGGGAAGAATATGCCAGGCTTTTAAAAGAAAAATCTGAGGAGATCTTTACAAAAATCAAAAATGGTGAAACGGAAAATTCCTATCAGATCGGGTCACAGTCCTTTACAGAGAAAGAGTGGGATGAATTTCTCAGCAAATTCGATTCCTTAGAAGATGCGATCCGGAAACTGATGGAGGAAGAACAGGAAAAAAGAGCGGCAGAAGAGCTGGGAAAGGAGAAGGAAACATCTGTGAAGAAGCATCCATGGAAAAAGTATCCATGGAAAAAGGGTTCCAGACGGAAGGTGATCTGCTCACGGCAGATTCCACATCCTGTACATATCCTGCCGATCAGCCGGATAAAGAGGATATCCGCTATATCACCTGGTATACCGAGGAGGGTATTTTCTGCCGGAAAGCGGGACAGACAGAAGGCTATGAGTGGTCTATTTCTTTTGAGAACAGGGAACAGTATGAAAAGGTCATGTCATTGATCGGTCAGCTTCCGTCCGACTGGAATCTGCGTTTCGAGGCGCATGAAAATTTCTGGAGAGATTTTTTAGATGATAAGATCGACGTGGATGATTTTATGGATTTTATGCGCAGCATCAATCAGGGTGAAAAGATATTCTGCCGGTATCCGGGAGGTACTTTGTATACCGCCGATGAGATCGATTCACTGATGTTTGAACAGTATTTAAAGGAAAACCATATGACACTGGAAGATTACCACGCCAGCCAGGAAGCCTTCGGGCAAAGCATGGATATCCGGGATATTATTAAAAAGATTCGGGGGTCAAAAAATTGAAAACCACCTTTTGCCTCCCGAATCTTAAAAATTATTAGCAGGTGCCGTCTGTAACACAAAAAATTGTGTACAGGCGGCACTTTGTGTTATACTCTGAATACGAAAGATGTATCTGAGTTTTAGAATGTCAAATCACACAAAGTATCGCTTTGTTTTGTTCGAATATCTGAAAATAAAAGAACAGATTATAGAAAGTGAGATATGAAGAAATGCAGTACCACGGAGGAGACATATACAGTAATCGAGAAAAAAGGACAATCAATAAATATAGAAAGGGAAAGTGATATGCAAGAAAATATAAATTTTATTGTGGCAATAGTTACGTCTCTTATTACAATGTGCACATTAATATATAATACTTTTTTTAAGGGTGGTTTTAAACGGGAAAAACAATATTATAATAAGATATTGATTCCATTTATTGAAGCGTTAAAAGCTGGAAATGAAAATGCGTTACAAGAGATAAAAGATCAGATAAACCATACCGATGAATGTGTTCCAAAATATGTTATACATTTGATAAATACATCTCAAATCCAAACGGATAATACGATAACAGATAAAAAGTTATTAAAAGTATTTATATATGATTACTTGGATATTTATCCTAATGATGATAACAGGATGGATCAATTACCATGTATAATTCTTAAAATTTTTACATATTTTAAATTTTTTCTAGCATTTTTGTTCCTTATGGTAGGTAATATGTATTTGTTTATAATCATAAATAGTTTTTGCAATATGGAATGGATAATGGATTTATTTCATCTTTTACATCAAATATTAGAAGAATAGATTGTTTTGAAATATTAAGGGCTGTAATTTGCTATGGATTATATGTGGCTGTTATTTTTTGGGCGAAAAATTCTAATATAGATAGATATACAACTCGAAAGAAGAAAATTGAAAAAATGATTTGCAGGAAAGTTAAGGCTTATGATAAAAGAAATGACAAGTATGTATATTAAAAAACAAATAAGAAAGAAAGCAACGCGCTAGGACAGTTATGAATCAAGCAGTTTGTAGCTGGCTGTTTGCTTTTTAGATTTAATTTCCAAAAGTGAGAAAAGTTATGAAATATTTATTCAAAACTTCGTACCCAGCATGTTATAATTGATGTAGTTGAATATGAAGGCTACAGAAAGGTTACTCACCGTGAGGAGATTTTATATTTATAATGAGGAGAAAAGGATTATGATTAAATTAGAGAAAAAGAAAAGTTGCATTATATGGATTCTTATGACAGTGATATGCACATTTTTTGTTTGTATGATCGGAAATGTAAGCGTAGAAGCAAAAACTGTAACAAAGGATATTACAATAGGGAAAGGAAAAACATATGCCATTGAGCAGACTTTTAGCGGAAAGGCAACATTTAAGACTAGCAACAAAAAGATTGCTGTAATAAAGAATGGAAAAATCATAGGAAAATCGATTGGAAAAGCTAAAATTACGATAAAGGACAAAGGAAATACATATATATATAAAATTACTGTTGCAGAAGCATACTTAAACCAAAATGAAATTATAGTTAATGTTGGAAAAACTGTAAATCTTAAAATAAAAGGCATGAAAGGAAAGTAAAATGGAGTTCCTTGAATAAAAAGGTAGCGACTGTAAAAAATGGTAAAGTTACTGGAAAGAAAACAGGTAAAACGGTTATTCAGGCAAAAATAAATGGTACTATCTTGAAATGTAATGTTAAAGTGGAAAAACCGGAGCTCAGCAAGAAGAAAGTCACTATCGAGAGTGGAAAATCGTATATATTGAAAGTAAAAGGTACAAGCAGGAAAGTGGTTTGGACGTCTTCGAATAGAAATGTTGTTACAGTAAAAAACGGTAAGATTACTGGAAAGAAACAGGGAAATACGACAGTCATTGCAAAAGTAAACGGATCTGTATTAAAATGTAACATAAGGGTTACAGCTGCAAAGAAGCCGCATAAAGATGATGCACAAAATACTGAGAGTACAGAAGATAAAAAGCCTGATAATAATGACAGCATTGAGACAAAAACACCAAAATTAAGCACTACATCTATTACTTGGAAATTTGGTGATGGGATGATGGAACGTATTTAACATTGAATAATGCAGATTGTGATGATGTTATATGGAATACGTCAGATGAAAAAATAGTGCGTATATATCCTGAAGGAAATAGTGCTGTAATATATAATAATTTAAAAGGTGGAAAAGCTATTGTAACAGCAACTTATAAAGGAAAGACATATTCTTGCAATGTAGTAAGTTATAGCTTGTATAAAACCAATATTTCACGCGAAGAAGGAACGGGATTTGATTATGATGAATCAGCGAAAAATATGGATGAACTCGTAAATACGGAAAACTTTTTAGGAGTTTCTTTGGATTGGACGTGGAATAGAACTGATTTGGTTCAGAAAAAGACTACACCAGATGGATCATACACACATTATATTGTGGAGGATAGCGGAACAACGGAAGTTACAGGAATTTCCAAGGATGGCTTCACGAAAGCTGTGATAACAATTAATAGTTATGGAAAATACATTGATAAAAAGGGTACTTATGATGAGAAGCTTACAAATGAGGTCTTTGAATTGTTGAAAACAGAGGAAACCAGGAATACAGACAAAAATTCATCGTTTTATTCTATGCCGAACGACCAGTTAGAATTTTTACTTTTTACAGCAGATAAATGGTATAAAGGAGAGATATCAGATAGAAAAAGAGTAAATTTGTTTCGCTATACGCCATTTGAAAATGCAATGTGTTCGTATTCGCCATATGGAGAAAGAGAATATATGGGGGGAGCCAATAGTAAGGTTATAGAAATAAGTGGTAAAAATACGGCAAAAGAAGTGGTTGAAGAAATAAATAATTCGATGGGAGACAAAAATTGGTCAAGACCATTATTATTTATTAAAATACATAAAGATAAAGAAAAAATATATGTGTATTTGGTGCAAGGTTAAAACATCTGTAGTGTTGGAAATACATAATAAAATAGAAATGAAGAGAACTGTAAAATATAAACTTGGTAAAGGTTTCGCTCTTAATATAAGGGTGAAGCCTTTTTATATTGTAAAGGTTTCAAGTTCTGTTTCAAGATCATTAATTCGCTTTAATAGATAAAGTCTTACCTTTTCATCTGGCGTGTGATCAGCTTCATATTTTAACTTATTTATAGTATTCTGTTTATTCGCCCATTCTTTTAGAAAGTTTTGTAAATCAGGAGAATTAAAAGAATAGATTACAAAGTGCCGTCTGTAACACAAAAAATTGTGTACAGATGGCACTTTGTGTTATACTCTGAATACGAAAGATATATCTATATTTTTGGAACGACAAATCACACAAAGCGTGGTTTCGTTTTGTTTCAATGTCCGAAAATAAAAGAACAGACTACAGAAAGAGAGAAATAAAGGAATGCAGTACCACGGAGGAGATATATACCGCAATCAGATAAGACTGGATTTTTCGGTGAACACCAATCCGCTTGGAATGCCGGACTCGGTAAGGGAAGCACTTCATCAGGCGGTGGAGGAGGCGGAACATTACCCGGATATCCATGCACAGGAACTTGCAAATGCAGTTGCAGAACAGCTGCGGATATCAGAGAAAAAGCTTGTGTTTGGAAATGGTGCGTCAGAATTGTTCCATGCCGTTTTACACGCAGTAAAACCATCGAAAATACTGATCCCGGTGCCGTCCTTTTTAGGATATGAAGAGGCGGCAAAGGCGCTGGACTGTGAAGTTATTTTTTATGAGATGAAAAAAGAGGAAAAATTCTGCCTGACCGAACGGATTCTTGATGCGTTAGACGAGAGCATTTCTCTGGTATTTCTGGCAAATCCAAATAATCCGGTCGGAAATCTGGTTGAGCCGGAACTGATATTTAAAATTGCAGAAAAATGCAGACAATGTGACATTACACTGGTGCTGGATGAGTGTTTTATGGAACTGACCGGAAAAGAACAGAAATATTCCTTTTTAAGTTATTTAGAAGAATTTCCGAATGTGGTCGTGGTGCGTGCATTTACCAAATTATATGCGATTCCGGGGGTGCGGCTTGGGTATCTGGTCTGTGAACAGACTCTGGCGGAAAAGATCAGATTGCAGCTGCCGGAGTGGAATCTTTCGGTATTCGCCCAGAGGGCAGGAGTCGCTGCAATCAAAGAGCAGGGATATGTTGCACGCACTGTGACCTGTATACAGACGCAAAGGCTGTTTTTGCGTGAAGAATTAAAGGCGGCAGGATGCATTGTGTATGATTCCGATGCAGATTATCTGTTGTTTTACAGTGAAAAAAAGCTGGATGAACTTTTTTTACAGCGCGGCATTTTGATCCGTGACTGTAGTAATTTCCGGGGACTCCAGAGAGGTTATTACCGGATTGCGGTAAAATCGGAAGAACAGAACCGGATATTTGCTGAGGTGCTAAGGGAAATCCATGGAAATGCGCAGGCAGTAGAATGCATTGACCGGATGAAAGAGAAGTCAGAAGAACGAATTGACAGAGTAAAAGAGGATTCGAAAGAGCAAAGTGATAGAGCAAAAAGGCAGGAGTGCGCCGATAAAGTTGGAACAACAGCCCAACTGGTACACAAAACAGGCGCAGTAGAATTTGTACTGCCGGGAGAGATCGAGGGGCGCAGTTTTGCAATTATCACAAAAGAACTGGAAGAACGTGGTATTGTGATCCCGAAAGAGCAGGAGCCGGTGACAAAAAGAGTGATCCACACGAGTGCGGATTTCGGATATGCAGATACACTTACTTTTTCGGAGAATGCAGTGGAGATTGCAAAACACCTGATCCGCACAGGAGCGGATATCGTGACAGACACAAATATGGCGCTCTCCGGTGTCAACAAAAAAGTGCTTGAGGCACATGGTGGAATGGCGCGTTGTTTTATGGCGGACGAGGAGGTTGCAGGAGAGGCAAAAGAACGCAAGGTGACAAGGGCGGTCATTTCCATGGAACATGCAGCAAAACTGGACAAGCCGGTCATATTTGCCATCGGCAACGCACCAACGGCACTGATCCGTTTGTATGAGCTGATTTGTGATGGAATTTACCGTCCTGCATTTATCATCGGAGTTCCGGTCGGATTCGTCAATGTGGAGGTGGCAAAGGAAATGATCCTGCACACAGATGTGCCATGTATCGTGAACCGGGGAAGAAAAGGAGGCAGCAATGTGGCTGCTGCGATCTGTAATGCACTTTTGTATGAAGTGCGGCGGGAGGATGCAGCGAAAAAGGTGGATTGATATTTACAAATGGAAATGGAGATACCTATGCGTTACGGATTTACGACCGGAAGCTGTGCGGCAGCGGCGGCAAAAGCGGCGGCATATATGCTGATCACCGGAAAAATAAAAAATGAGATAGAGATCGAGACGCCAAAAGGGATTCGGTATCATGCTGAAATCACGGATATCCGGCGAAGTGAAACTGCAGTGAGCTGTGCCGTGATCAAAGATGGCGGAGATGATCCTGACATTACGACGGGCGCACATATCGTGGCAGAGGTTTCAAGGATTGACGGCGGCATACAGCAAAAAGAACCGTCCGTGCATCGGCAAAAGAGTACGATGGATGGCAGCATGCAGCAAAAAGGGCAGTCCGCGCATTTACAGAGAATTGTGATCGACGGGGGATATGGTGTCGGACGTGTTACAAAACCGGGATTAGACCAGCCGGTCGGAAATGCAGCCATCAATCATGTGCCGCGTGAGATGATCGAAAAAGAGGTGCGGGAAGTCTGTGCGCTCACGGATGAAACGGCAGATCTTCTGGTGGAAATTTCCGTGCCGGAGGGGGAGACGCTTGCGGCACAGACGTTTAATCCGAGACTTGGCATCACAGGCGGAATCTCCATCCTTGGGACGAGCGGTATTGTGGAGCCGATGAGCAGCAGGGCACTGCTTGAAACAATCCGGGTAGAGTTAAATCAGAAGCGTGCCATGGGGTATTCCATTGTGGCAGTCTCACCGGGAAATTACGGACTGGATTATATGAAACGGACTTATGGTTATGATCTCGATAAGAGTGTAAAATGCAGTAATTTTATCGGAGATACGATCGATATGGCGGTGGAAAATGGATTTGAAGCCATGCTTCTGACCGGTCATATCGGCAAGCTGATAAAAGTCGCCGGCGGCATCATGAACACACACTCGCAGGAAGGAGACTGCCGGATGGAACTGATCACGTCATCTGCTCTGTCAGCGGGTGCCGATGCAGATACGGCACGTCAGATCCTTTCCTGCGTGACAACGGAAGAGGCGGTTAATGTGTTGAAAAAAGCCGGATTGTGCGAAAAGACGATGGAACTGATCATGCAAAAGATAATGTTTTACCTGAATAAAAGAGCCGCAGGGAAAATTGCGGTCGCGTGTATTTTGTATTCCAACGAGCACGGAGGACTTGGAGAGAGTGCAGGGGCGGCAGAGCTGCTTGCGAGACTGAAGGAGGAGAAAAGATGATTTATTTTGCAGGTGCCGGCTGTGGGGCGGCGGATCTGATCACGGTGCGTGGAATGAAACTGTTAGAAAAGGCGGATGTGGTGATCTATGCAGGATCACTGGTAAATCCGGAGCTGCTTTCCTATACCAAAGAGGCATGTGAGATATATAATAGTGCCACGATGACGTTAGAGGAAGTGATCGAAGTGATGAGAAAGGCAGAGTCGGAGAGCAAGATGGTAGTGCGCCTGCATACCGGGGAGCCAAGTCTTTACGGCGCAGTCAGGGAGCAGATGGACTGTCTCGATGAACTTGGAATTTCTTATGAGAGCTGTCCGGGAGTTTCCGCCTGCTTTGGTGCAGCTGCATCTCTGCAGATCGAATATACACTGCCGGAGGTCTCACAGAGCCTTATTATTACCCGTATGGCAGGAAAAACATCGGTGCCGGAAAAAGAGAGTATCGAGAGTTTTGCAGCACATCAGGCATCCATGGCGATCTACTTAAGTACCGGTATGTTAGAGGAACTTTCCAGACGTCTTGTGGCAGGTGGGTATACGAAAGACACCCCGGCAGCGTTAGTGTATAAGGCGAGCTGGCCGGAAGAAGAAGCATACCTGTGTACAGTGGAAACATTGCCGTTAGTTGCAAAGAAACATAATATTACGAAAACAGCACTGGTTCTGGTGGGAAATGTTCTTGCAAATAAACGCTGCGCGCGCTCAAAACTGTATGCGCCGGATTTTGAAACGGAATTCCGTAAAAAGAAGGAGTAACACATGCAGATCGATATCATGAGTTTTACCAGGCGCGGGATAGAACTCTCGGCAAAGATACGGGAATGTCTGTATTCGTGTGGGAAAGGGTACGAAGTGTGTCTGTATACAAAGTATGGCAGATATCAGGAAATATCAGATGCAGAGATACAGACTGAGTGGATCCGGGAACACAATCGTGCCAATGGCAAAAATCCGGTTTATGTCAAAGAAAGCATCTACGACTGGATGCGCGCGCGTTTCGAACAAAACAGAAATGGGAAAAGACAGCAGTCATCTGGATCGGCGCATGCGGAATCGCGGTGCGCGCCATGGCACCTTCTCTGCGTGATAAACTGACAGACATCCCGGTTCTGGTGGTGGACGAGGCGGGACAGTTTGTTATCCCGGTTTTGTCCGGACATTATGGCGGAGCAAATGAACTTGCAGGACTGCTTGCAAAACGGATCGGTGCAGTGCCTGTCATAACAACGGCAACCGATGTCAATCATGCGTTTGCCGTGGATGTTTTTGCGAAAGAAAATGGACTTTTCATACAGAATAAAGAGGAAATTGCAGGAATTTCGTCGAAAATTCTCGATGGAAAGAAGATTATGATAATGACAGGCGGGCGGGTGGAAGGAGAGATACCAAAATCGGTACTGATATCTGACATAACAACATGTGAAGAAAATCCGCCACAAAAGTGGTCGGTGAAAAAAGAACAGGACCATATATCTATGCCGGATGTTGTGATTTCTGCAAGGTATCCGGTAAAAAATATTCCAAAGAGTCAGGTCATAGATGAACAGGTGGATGTTAAAACGCATACAGATCCGCTCTGGCTGATCCCCCGCACCATCATCCTTGGCATGGGCTGTAAAAAGGGAAAATCCTGTGAGGAGATCGGGCAGTTTGTCTTAGAGACATTAGAACAGGAACAGATATCCATACAGGCAGTTACAGCGCTTGCACGATCGATCTGAAAAAAGAAGAACCGGGATTTTTAGAATTTGTAAAAAAATATGGGCTGGACTTTCTGACGTATCCGAAAGAAGTCTTAAAAGAAGTGCCGGGAACCTTCAGCGGTTCGGCATTTGTGTCACAGACAGTCGGCGTGGACAATGTGTGTGAACGCGCAGCGCTTGCAGCATGCAGGAAAGAAGATAAAGAGAAAATAAAGCAGCCTGGATGTGGCAGTGAGGGAAAAGAAAAATCGTATATGCAGCAAAATTGTGACAGCAGGGAAAATCAGAAAAAAATGTTAGTACAGGGCAGGTTACTGCTCAAAAAGAAGGCAAAAGACGGAATGACGCTTGCGATAGCTGAGCGGGAATGGAGTGTAAGATTTGATGAAACATAAAATATATATTGTGGGAATGGGACCGGGAGAAGAAGCAATGATGACGATGCAGGCGTATGATACACTGCTGGCATGCGATACGATCATCGGCTATCAGGTTTATTTAAAACTGTTAGGCGAAGCATTTGCGGAAAAAGAGCAGCTTTCTACACCGATGAAGCAGGAGCGGGAGCGCTGCATCCTCTGTTTTGAGAAGGCGAGGGAAGGGAAAAAAGTATCCCTGATCTGCAGTGGGGATGCGGGGGTCTATGGAATGGCATCTTTGATGTATGAGATCGGGGAAAGTTACCCGGACTGTGAACTTAGTGTCGTGCCGGGCGTCACCGCTGCACTCAGCGGGGCTGCGTGCCTTGGAGCACCATTAAACCATGATTTCTGCGTAATCAGCTTAAGTGACTTACTGACGCCGTGGGAAAAATAGAAAAACGTTTAAGAGCGGCGGCGGATGGGGATTTTGCGATTGCGATCTACAACCCGTCCAGCAGAAAACGTGCGGACTATCTGATGCGTGCCTGTGATATTCTGTTAGAGACAGTTGAGGAGACACGCCCGTGCGGATATGTGGAAAATATCGGAAGAGATGAGTCAAAAATGGAACTTTGCACGTTAAAAGAATTGCGGGATCGTCAGGTCAACATGTTTACGACCGTGTTTATCGGTAATTCAGAAACAAAGATCATAGACGGACATCTCGTCACTAAAAGAGGATATCATATATGAAACGGATATTGATTTTTTCCGGCACCACAGAGGGCAGACAGTTAGCGGATATCTTAGATGCATCCGGGATCTGCGCGGATGTCTGTGTCGCCACGGGATATGGGCATGAGGTCATGACCGAGGGGCAGTATCGGAATATTTACACCGGAAGACTTACGGAAGAAGAAATGAAAGAATTCATGCAAAAGGGAGACTATGCTGCAATCGTTGATGCAACGCATCCCTATGCGGTCGTGGTTTCTTCTAATATCAGGCAGGCGTCCGCACAGGCAGGACTTCCGTATTATCGTCTGCGGCGGACACTGCAGTCGGCTGGAGATGACAGCGATGTAATTTATGTAAAGTCACAGCAGGAATGTGTCCGCGCGTTAGAGCAGACCAGTGGAAATATTCTTCTTACAACGGGAAGTAAGGAACTGCACTGTTACTGCGAAAATGAGACATTGAGGGAGCGGCTGTTTGTCCGTGTCCTGCCAGGGACAGAGAGCATAGAGATCTGTCATAAAAACGGCATTTTAGGGAGACAGATCATTGCCATGCAGGGCCCGTTTTCCGAGGAAATGAACCTTGCACTTCTCCATCAGTATCAGATCCGTTATATGGTCACAAAAGAGAGCGGTGCGTCCGGTGGATTTTCAGAGAAGATCAGTGCCGCGAAAAAGGCAGGGGTATCAGTATTTGTGATCGAAAACCCGGAGGCGGAGAACGGGGAGCAAAAGGAAAACCTAGAGGAAATTCTTCAGGAAATAGAACGTTTGACCGGTAAACACATTCGAAGAAAACAGATGCAGGTATCTCTTGTCGGGATCGGCATGGGAAATACAAAACTGATCACAGAGGAAGCGGCGGAGCGTATAAAAGGCGCAGATCTGTTATTCGGGGCAAAAAGACTGCTGGATGCGGTGCCGGCGCAATGGAATGTAGCTGCGGAACGACTGCCGTATTATCTGGCAAAAGACATTCTTCCATGCCTTGATGATGCAGGTGAAAAAAGTGGGAAAGCCATTTTCCATGCAGTCATTTTATTTTCCGGCGATACCGGATTCTACAGCGGCGCAGAAAAAATGATGCAGGCATTGCAGGGCAGGGAGAACACGGAGGTGTCCGTCTGTCCTGGGATTTCCTCGGTTTCTTATCTGGCTGCGCGCAGTGGTAACAGCTGGCAGGATGCTAAAATCGTCAGCCTGCATGGGACAGACCAGATGGAGCGTTTGATAAAAAAGGCAGGGATGAGAGAAAAAGTGTTTGTTATTACATCCGGTGTTTCGGATGTCCGCGAAATCGGGAAGCGGCTGATCGAATGTGGATTAAAAGAGACGACTGTGACGGTCGGATATGCGCTGTCCTATCCGGCGGAACAGATAAAAACATTGTCTCCGGAAGAATGTATGCAGCTTACCGACGAGGGACTTTATACCTGTCTGATCCAGAATCAGAGGATTTCGGGAGAAAAAAAGAATTCTGATCCAAAATTCCTGACGCATGGTCTGCCGGATGACGCATTTTGCCGGGATAAGGTGCCGATGACAAAGGAGGAAGTCCGGGAGGCGGCAATCTGTAAAATGCACCTGACACCCGACGCGGTGGTTTATGATATCGGAAGCGGGACAGGCTCAATCGCGGTCGAGATGGCAAGGCTGTCAGACAATCTTACCGTCTATGCCATTGAGCGAAAACAGGAGCTGTCGCACTGATCGAAAAGAACTGCACAAAGTATGGACTTGCCAATGTAAAAGTGATCTGTGGGGAGGCACCCGGGGCACTTACAGGGCTTCCGGTTCCAACTCATGCATTTATCGGTGGAAGCAATGGCAGTTTAAAGGAGATATTAACGGATTTATACCGGAAAAATCCGCGTATGCGTGTGGTAGTGACGGCAATTACGTTAGAGACGGTTGGGGCTGTTTCTTCTATATTAAATGAGTTTCCGGTGGAACAGGAAGAAATCATCCAGATGTCAGTCAGCCGTGCGAAAAAGGCGGGACGTTACCATCTGATGCAGGCGGAAAATCCGGTGTTTATCCTGTCGTTTTATTTTGCAGGAGGGACGGAGTCATGAGGACACCAAGAATACTGATTGGCGCGACAGGAAGTGGAAGCGGAAAGACTACGATCACCTGTGCACTGCTTGAAATATTAAAAAGACAGGGGAAAAAAGTACAGGCATTTAAGTGTGGACCAGATTATATCGATCCGATGTTTCACCGCACGGTACTTGGAATACCATCGAAAAATCTGGATACGTTTTTTACCGGGGAGAAAATGACGGCAGAACTGTTTATGGAGTCTGCAGTAAATGCAGATATCTCTGTGATGGAAGGCGTAATGGGACTGTATGACGGGTTAGGCGGGATCCGGAAAGAAGGATCTGCCTATGACCTTGCGACGGTGACAGACACGCCGGTCATTTTAGTCATCGATGCGCACGGAATGGGGAGGAGCATTCTTCCGCTGATCGCCGGTTTTCTTTCCTATGATACGATTCATCTGATCCGTGGAATTATTTTAAACCGCACCTCCGGCGCATTTTTTGAGACGATACGGCCGGAGATCGAGAAGAGTTTTCCGGTAGAAGTTCTTGGATATTTTCCAAACCAGAAGGAGATTCTTTTAGAGAGCAGACATTTGGGACTTAAACGCCCGGAAGAAGTAGAAAAGATGGCGGAACTGCTGGCAAAAACGGCGGATATGTTAGAAAAGACCGTCGATATAGACAGGCTTTTCGCAATCGCGGAGGGGGCATCAGAACTGCCGGAAGGCAGCACATTAGAAAAAGACAGTTACGGTAAGCAGAAAGTACATTTGCAAAAAAGCGGAAAAAGACCCGTGATTGCCGTGGCACGCGATGAAGCGTTCTGTTTTTATTATGAGGACAACTTAAAGGCACTTGAAAAAGCCGGCGCAGAGATTGTATTTTTTTCACCGCTTCATGATGGAAGTGTGCCAAAAGAAGCGGACGGTCTATTGCTTCCGGGAGGGTACCCTGAACTCTATGCGAAAGAATTATCTGAAAATAAGACGATGCTTGCGGATATCAGGGAAAAGGCGGAACTCGCGATGCCGATCGTTGCTGAGTGTGGCGGATTTATGTATCTGCATCAGACGATGGAAGATACAGAGCATCATGTTTATGAGATGGCAGGCGTTGTGCCGGGAGACTGCTTTTACACAGGGAAACTGGTTCGTTTCGGGTACATCGAACTTACGGAAAAAGAATCAAACTTTCTGCCGGAAAATGGCAGCATAAAAGGGCATGAATTTCATTATTTCGACAGTACCGCAAACGGTGATGACTGTGTGGCATTAAAACCGGTAAGTGGGAAAAAATATGACTGTGTTTTTGATAAAAATTCATGCTTTGTGGGATTTCCGCATCTTTATTATCCATCTGCGCCGCAATTTGTGGAAAATTTTGTAAAAAAAGCAAAAAATTATGCGGACAGGTCAGAAGTAAATAGCTAAGGAAGCATTTTAATGCAGCAGGATAAATAAATTGTTGTGAAATACAAAAAATATGAAGTGAAAACACAGGAACAGAATTTAAGTAAAAACAGGGGAATACAACCGTGAAAAATACAGAAAAAACAGGGATACTCTACGGAATCGGCGTCGGACCTGGTGACCCGGAGCTGGTCACATTAAAAGCGGTACGGATCGTTGGAGAGTGCGATACCGTGATACTCCCGGCAAAAAGCAAAGAGGACTGCATCGCCTACGGAATCATGAAAGAGGCATGTGGGAAAATTGCAGAAAAAGAATTGATATGTATGCCCTTTCCGATGACAAAGGATGAGAGCAGACTTACTGCGGCGCATGAGCAGATCTGTCTTGAGATAAAAAAATTGTTAGATAACGGCAGACAGGTGGCTTTTTTGACGATCGGAGATCCGACGGTTTACTCCACTTACCAGTATATCCATAAACGTGTGGTAAAAGGCGGCTATGAGGCACATATCGTAAACGGAGTCCCGTCTTTTTGTGCGGCGGCGGGGGCACTTGGAATATCGTTAGCGGACAATAAAGAAGAGATCCATGTGATACCGGCATCCTATGAGATAGGAAAAACAGCAGAATTTTCCGGAACCAGAATTTATATGAAGTCCGGGAAGAAATTAGGAGAATTAAAGCAGATGCTGCAAAAACAGCAAAAAGATAGCAGACTGGAAGTGTATTCGGTAGAAAACTGTGGTATGATGAATGAAAAAATAACCACAGAGGTGGAAAAGTTAGATGATACCTCCGGTTATCTTACCATTGTGATCGTAAAGGAGCATTGACCTTGGAAAATTCCTATCGTTATTTTGAAAACAGGGCATGTAAATATTATCCGTGTCATGAGGTGGAAAATGATGAGATGAACTGCCTGTTCTGTTTTTGTCCGCTGTATGAGAGAGAACACTGTCCGGGCAATCCGGAATATATTAACAGTAAGGGCAGAGTCATCAAATCCTGCATGCACTGCACATTTCCCCACGAAGCGGAAAATTATGATATTATCATGCAGTTTTTAAAAAAGAAAGCAGAGACGGAAAAATAAGTGACAGAAGAGAAATTTATTCATACTAATTTAAAAAACGAACTGACACACGATTTCCTTGTGGAAATTTTAAAGCATTACCATTATGAGCAAAAAGATATGGAAATGCTAAAGGAAGTTGCAGGGGAACTGCGCGAATGCCTTGCCGGGGAGGAAGGATTTTACTGCATGACGAGGCGTCAGTGTGAACAGATCCTGAATCTGTGCAGAGAAGAAAATTATGCAATCGGGATATTTACGCTGGGGAGCAGGGTAGATGAGCTCGAGAACCGTTATAGCAGCACAGAGCGTTTAAGAGAAGCATATGCAGTTGAGACGATCTGCTGGGAGCTTTTGCGGAAAGGATATGACATGTTTCAGAGGTGGGCAGAGGCACATTTGAAACAGCGCCTTGAATCTTATCATTTTTTGGCTCGGAGGAGGGCTTCCTTTGAAAAATGGCACAGCTTTAGCAGAGATGGGACAGAATCGGATTACCTGCAATCAGGCATACTGCATGGAACCCAAAAAAGCGTGATGTTTTTAGCGGAATTTTCCGGTGGAAGTCTGAAAGTGGAATCTAAGCGGAATTTCCGGGAAAAATCCGGGAAAAGTTCCGGTGCAGGAGTAAAATGGAATGCTGCTGAAACAGAAAAATGTGGTGACAAAAGTACCGGAATCTGTGCATCCTGCAGCAATAAAGAATGTGCTTATCGAAGATAAAAAGATTGTTTTTTATAAAAAACATCCGAAAAACGTAGTAACAAATTTGGCAATTATTTCAAAAAACATCCGAAAAAACGGGTGTTTTTTTGTTTACCTGGTCAGTTCTACTTTATTCGAACATAATTTCGGATGGATGAATGGCTGATAAAAAACAGGACACATATCAAAAAATTGAGTAAAAATAAGCAAATTTTTTTTCGGGAAAACATGTATAAAAAATTTGACTTTTGGATATAACCTAAGTATGATATGTGCCTGTATCAAATGACGGCATTCGTCATGTTGACATATATGTATCATTCTTGAGGAAAGGAGCAAAATGAGAAAGAGAATATTGGGCGCGGCAGTGCTGTTTAGTTTTATCGTCAGTCTGACTGCAGCATCCAACATGAAAGAAGACGTAAAGATCAAAGAAGTTCCGGCAATGGAGGGACTTGCAGCAGGATCAATACGTTTTGCACATTCATTTACGCCAGAATCAGATGAAAAAACAGGAATCGAAAAAAAAGAAGTATGATAGTAACATCTGCATATGATGATGATCTGATGCAGGAAAAAATAAGAACCACAAAAGAAACACAGATGGAGGAAACTGCACAGGCGGTGCAGGAAACTCCGGCAGAGCAGAATGCACAAACAGTGCAGGAAGCTCCGGCAGAGCAGGATGCACAAATCGTGCAGGAGACTCAGGCGGCACCGGCCACACCGGAAAACCGCTGGCATATCACTTTATCGCCGGATGAAACAGAGCTGCTTGCCAGGATCGTCTGGTTAGAATCACAGGGAGAACCGGTGAAAGGACAGCAGGCGGTTGTGGAGGTTGTGTTTAACCGTATGAGAAGTGATGTGTATCCGGATACACTTTATGAGGTTTTAAGCCAGAAAAATCCGGTACAGTTCTGTTCTTTTAAAAACAGGGACAGGGCAAAACCGACACAGAAGGAATATGACTCCATCCAGCAGGTGCTGGACGGAAAAACCAGAATATTAAGAGATGATACAATGTATTTTTCCACATTTCCGCTGACGGAACATGTGGAGGTCAAAATTGGTGGGCATTATTTTTGCTATTAGCACAACGGAAAAAGAACGGAACGGTCATGAAAATTTTTCAGACCGGGAAGTTCTTTTTTTGATATTAGAAATTGACTTCCCTCTGCGGAGAAATTATACTGATTCTTGGCACCGGAATGTCTGGGGAACGCGCATTCGATTGTTTATTGTTCCTGATGACAGTGTGTTTAGAACGTGTACAATTTATTATAGAGTGAATTTTCAGCAAAAAAACAAGAATGGAGTTTCCATGGGAGATACAAGAAAAGAAGAAGCGGAGTTTAGTCTTCGCAAAAAATATCATAAGACAATATTTTCACGTTTTGCAAGAGCAATCAACACCTACCGGTTAGTGGAAGACGGCGATCATGTTGCAGTCTGTATTGCACAGGGCGGGAATGGACTGATCCTTGCAAAATGTTTTCAGGAGATAAAACGCCACAGAAAGATTGATTTCGAGGTGGATTTTTTTTCATTCGAAGAGGAGAATAACGGAAAATTTATCCGGATTGCAGAAGAGACTGGTATTCCGGTGCAAAAACTCCACTCTGTGGATGACGTAAAAAACTCCGGCTGTAATAAGTTAGCGGTGGCAGACTGCTATGAGGATGTGATAGAAATGATACTTACGGGCGTACTGTATAGGGGAGAAATCAGTACTCTGATGCCAAAAGAAAAGGAGCGTGACTTTGGCGGCATAGAGGTTATCCGCCCGTTTTATCTGGTGCATAAGCAGGATCTGAAAGAATGGAATATGGAGTTTGGAATGGTAACAGGAACGAAAGAGGACTTTTCAGACCAGCAGGAAGAAGTAAAACGTCTGCTGGAGGAATTTGAAAACATAAATCCCGGAATTGCGGCAAATATCTTTAAAAGTGTGGAAAATGTAAATTTAAATACTGTGATTGCATATCATACAGGTATGGGACTTCACAGTTTTCTGGAAGATTACGAACAGTAACAAAAATAGGACTTTAGATACAGTTTATTTTGGTTTTCTATTTAAAACAGGAAATAAAACTGTTATAATAAAAAACAGGTTTCATAAAATCAGAGCAGCACAGTGAAAATGGATCGGAAAAGGAACATACTATGGAAAAACAGCGGGCAATTTTGGAGAGCGTTATAAAAGAAGAAATTGATTTTATTTCATATGTAGATCTGGAAGATGGGATGGTACATACCATTGTTACCAATGAGGATGCGGATGTTATGCCGCCGATTGATGGGGATTACCAGAAGGTCAATGATGTGACAATTCCAAAGTATGTACATCCGGAAGACAGAGAAATGTGCGAGAGGGAGTTTAGGCTGGAACGTCTGCAGGAAAATTTACAGAAAAAAGAACGTTTCGTCATTAATTACCGTTTGTTGTGCGGCGGGGAATACCGTCGGAAATCAATGAATATCCACTATTATGACAAGACAAAAATGACCCTTGTTTTTGTGCGCAGAGATGTTACGGATAATTATGAAGAAGAACAGAATCGCCAGAGAGAGATTTATGATGCAATGCTGGCGGCAAAGCGTGCGGATCGTTCCAAGAGTGAATTTTTAGAGCGCATGAGCCATGAAATCCGTACGCCCCTTAATTCAATTATCGGACTTTCCTATCTGAGCAGGGCAAATCTTGGCGATGAAAAAAAGGTTCTGGAAAATTTTGACAAGATTGAGATGTCGGCACAGTTTCTGCGTTCCTGTATGGATGATATTTTAAACCTTTCGCTCTTAGAGAGCGGCCGTGTTGCATTCCATGAGGAAAGTACGGATTTTGAAGCATTCCTCACACATATCGAGAAAGAGTTTTCAGATAAGGCGCAGGAGAAGAAGATTTCTTTTTCTGTACAGAGACGTGGTTCATTTGCGGATCAATATCTGTTTGACCGTGAAAAATTAAATGAGGCGCTGTCAGCGATTTTAGAAAACGCTGTAAAATATACACAGCCGGAGGGAAGCGTATTTTTTATTATAGAGCTTTTTACCAGAGGAGAACAGGAAACGATCTTCCGTTTCGAGATCCGGGATAATGGAATCGGTATGGAACAGAATTTTCTGCCGCACATTTTTGATGCATTTGCACAGGAAGATGACAGAAATACGACGTTAAGCGGTGGAACCGGATTAGGACTTACCATTTCCAAAAATATTATTGATTTTATGGGCGGTAAGATTGATGTGTACAGTGAGAAAGGAAAAGGCTCCGCGTTTGTCGTGACGGTTCCATTAAAGACTGCAAAAGAGGACAGACGGAGGACAGAGCGGACGACTTATCAGGAATATGATTTTTCCGGGAAAAGGGCATTGCTTGTCGAAGATAATGAAATCAATATTGAAATTACAAGAAACATTCTGATACATAAGAATTTTATGGTGGATATCGCTGAGAACGGAAAAGCGGGCGTGGAACAGTTTTTGAAGCATGAACCGGGATATTATGATGTGATCCTGATGGATATCCGGATGCCGGTCATGGATGGACTTGCTGCCACACGCTGTATCCGTGAATCGGATCATTCGGACAGTAAAACGGTACCGATTGTTGCGATGACCGCAAATGTATTTGAGGAGGATGTAAAAAAATCATTTGATGCAGGAATGAATGCCCACTTAAGTAAGCCGGTAGATATTAAACAGATGTATGCTGTTTTAGATGAGCTGGTAACTGGTGATGGATTACTTTAAATGAGATGCATAATCTGACAGGTTCTGACCACACTATTGTTTAGGCGAGTCAATGTCAAGACGATATGCCGACGATAGATTTAAAATATGGAGGTGGAACATGAGCCAGTTATCAGAAAAAGAGTTATCCGTGTTAAATGATCTGCTGACCGAGGAGGATCTTCTGATCAAAAAATTCCAGATGCTTGCAGAACACACAGAGGATCAGGAAATCAGTGCAAAATTTACGGAGATTTCCCAGAAACATCAGGGACATTTTAACTCCCTGTATGCACAGTTAAGCTAAGGAATAAGAGAGGGAGGAAGATCATGACTGAGCAGATTTATACAGACAAAGAGATCTTAGCCGATGCACTCACGGCTGAGAAGGCGGCAACAAATAACTATAATGCATTTGCAAATGAATGTGTGCACGACAGTGTGAGGGATGCGATCCTTCACTGTTTAGAGCAGGAACACTGCATCCAGGAAGATGTGTTTAACATGATGCATCAGAGAGGCTTTATCCGACACCGGATGCCGATGCAAACAAAGTAGAAAATGCAAAACAGAAGTTTTCACAGTGTGTGAAGACAGTGTAAAACAAAACAATAGATCAACGCTTCGCGGGCAGATCTATGATTAGAAATGAAAAGGCGCAGATCCGGTAAGGATCTGCGTCTTTTCTACTTATGGGCTTTAGCCTGTTGAGTGCATCGGAGTTTCTCCCAACGGAGAAATGGAGATGTGCGAAACAATAAACCACCTGCTATGCGGGTGGTGCAACAAAGTTGTTATACAAAAAAATCACCTTTCCGCTAAAATAGAGTTGTTCAGGCGCTATTTAACGAAAGGAAAGGTGATTTTAATGGCAAATCAAACAAATTCTATGGCACATACTAAATGGATGTGCAAGTATCACATTGTATTCACACCAAAGTACAGAAGAAAAGTGATATACAACCAGTACAAAGAAGATATCAGAGATATCATCAAAATATTGTGTAAATATAAAGGTGTGGAAATAATAGAAGGACACTTAATGTCAGATCATATCCATATGTTAGTAAGTATCCCACCGAAATATAGTATATCACAGTTTATGGGATATTTAAAAGGAAAAAGTGCATTAATGATATATGATAAGCACGCAAACTGTTACTGTTCACAGGCAGCATTTTCTGAACTGAAAATGCCGTATGATACAGTGGTGGCAGCAGATTTTGCCGATTTGTAATGCGAAGCATCGGCAAAATCCGTTACTGGAGCGAGGTACGAGTGAACAGTAATACTCTTTTATAATATTGCATGATTATGCATAAAATGTTTGAAAAATTGCAGAAGAAACGCTACACTATAAAACGTATGGAAATACAGAAATATGGAAAGTTCTGATTGATTGTTGACAGACAAAAAATCAGTAATGTTTGGAGGAAACATATGAAAAGAAAACAGATCGGAATGCTTATTTTTCTTGCAGTGATCGTGATATTACTGTTTGTAACGGCAAATACATCCGGGGTGATCACAGATCCGGAAAATTACCAGTGCGGTGTATATGCGACGGTATTTGCGCTGCTGCCGCCGGTCATTGCGATCGGTCTGGCACTCATCACGAAAGAGGTATATACGTCCCTTTTAGCCGGGATCATCACCGGAGGACTGTTATATTCCAATTTTAATTTAGAACTGATGATCAACACGATCTTCTTTCAGGAAGACGGGGGTATGGTGTATAACTTGCGGACGCCTGGAATGTGGGTATCCTTGTATTTTTAGTCATGCTTGGAATTCTTGTCTCGATGCTTAACAAAGCGGGCGGTTCTGCTGCGTTTGGAAAATGGGCATCAAAGCATATTAAGACAAGGATCGGTGCGCAGATTTCCGTCATGATCCTTGGAGTGCTGATCTTTGTAGATGATTATTTTAACTGCCTTACGGTGGGAAGTGTGATGCGTCCGGTCACAGACCGGCACAAAGTATCCCGTGCAAAATTATCCTATATCATTGATGCGACTGCAGCTCCGGTGTGCATCATTGCGCCGATCAGTTCGTGGGCGGCGGCAGTGACATCCTCGGTGCCGGAAGATTCCGGAATCAACGGTTTTGCTGTATTTTTACAGACGATCCCGTATAACCTGTATGCGATACTGACACTGGTCATGGTTTTACTTGTGACGGTACTCAGGGTTGACTTTGGACCGATGAAAAAACATGAGATGAATGCAATCGCAGGAGATCTGTTTACCACGCCGGGAAGACCTTATGAGGGAAATGAAGAAGAGGTCATCAATGAGAAAGCACATGTGCTGGATCTGATTCTTCCGGTTGCGGTTCTCATCGCAAGCTGTATTGTGACAATGGTTTATACCGGTGGATTTTTTGAGGGTGCTTCCTTTGTCGATGCGTTTGCAGCTTCGGATGCATCGGTGGGACTGGTGCTTGGCGGTGCGGTCACGCTGGTATTTACATTTATCTATTATATGATGCGTGATGTGCTGTCCTTTGAAGAGTTTGCAAAATGTATCCCGGAGGGATTCCAGTCCATGATCGCGCCGATTCTGATCCTTACGATGGCGTGGACGTTATCAGGCATGACAAACCTGCTCGGTGCAAAATATTTTGTGGCAGATCTTGTGGCAAATTCTGCATCTGCGATGCAGGGATTTCTTCCGATGATCATTTTCCTGGTTGCTGCGTTTCTGGCATTTGCAACCGGAACATCCTGGGGAACATTCAGCATTCTGATCCCGATCGTGATCGGGGTATTCCCGGAAGGACAGATGATGGTTATCTCCATCGCATCCTGTCTGGCGGGTGCAGTCTGCGGAGACCACTGTTCACCGATCTCCGACACGACGATCATGGCATCTGCCGGCGGTCACTGTGAACACGTCAACCATGTGGTGACACAGCTTCCGTATGTGCTTGTTGTGGGAAGTGTATGTATGGTTGGATATCTTCTGATCGGTATTTTTAAGGCAGTGGGACTTGACGCCATTGTATGGCTGACACTTCCAATCTGCATCGTGCTTCTTTGTGTGGTTCTCTTTGTGATCCGGACAAAAAACGGCGGCAAAGAGGAAATTTGAGTTTTGCGGGTACGAAGGATGATCCGTAATTGCAAAAATAAATAAGAGGATTAAAATAGTGGTATCAGGTCTATAACGCCTGAAGAAAGGAAAAACAAAATGGTAAAACATATTATTTTATGGAAACTGAAAGAGGAATTTTCAGAGGAGGAGAAAAACAGATCAAAGCAGGGATCAAGGAAGGATTAGAAGGTCTTGCCGGTCAGATCCCGGGAATGACAGAAATCAAAGTGCGCATCGACTGTCTGCCGAGTTCAACCGTGGATGTCATGCTAGATTCCACATTTGAGAGTGCGGAAGCATTAAAAACTTACAGTACACATCCGAAACATGTGGCAGTCGCAGACAGTAAAGTCAGACCTTACACAGCGGTGAGATCCTGCATGGACTATGAGATTTGAAAACAGCAAAAGGGTTCTTTATAGATTACAATATCTGAGCCTGCAGGTTACACAGAAAAGAGGATTCATATGTCATTAGAAAAAGCGAAAGCGTATTTGGAGAATAAAGGATTTTTGGATCATGTGATCGAGCTGGCTGATTCCACGGCAACCGTTGCGATGGCGGCGGAAGCACTTGGGGTGGAGCCGGGCATGATCGCAAAGACGATGTCCTTTTTACAGGGAGAGCAGGCGGTGCTGATTCTGACGGAAGGAACGGCGAAAGTCGATAACCGCAAATACAAGGATACATTTCATATGAAAGCGAAGATGATTCCGTCTGATGCGGTTGAGGAAGTGATCGGTCATGCGCCGGGCGGGGTGTGCCCGTTTGGAATCAACGATGGTGTGGAAGTGTATCTCGACGAAAGTCTGAAAAAATTTACTATCGTATATCCGGCAGCGGGAAATGACCACAGTGCAGTGAAACTCACGATCCCGGAACTTGAGCAGATCGCCGGGGCAAAAGGCTGGGTCGATGTCTGCAAGGAAGAAAATGTTTAGACAGACCGTAGTGTGAAAAATTAAATTTTCACATGTAAGAATGGCGGTTAAATGAAAGGAAAGATACTTTGGAATGAAAGTTGGAGTAATTGCAGATATTCACAGCAACCAGACCGCATTCCGGGCATGTGTGGACTATATGGTAAATGCCGGATGTGAGGAATTTCTGCTTCTGGGAGATTTTATTTCGGATACCGCCGGTGCAAGGCAGACGATGGAACTTCTCTATGAATTAATGGAACAGTTCCCATGTCATGTGCTGCGCGGAAACCGGGAAGAATATATGATAGAACAGCGTAAGATCCGGGAGAAGGAGGAAGAAGAAAAATTCTGGCCAGCCAATTCCGCCAGCGGCAATCTTTTGTATACTTACAGGCAGCTCACGGAAAGAGATCTGGATTTTTTGAGAGCCTTCCGATCACGTTTCGTTATGAAAAGGAAGGATATCCGGCGTTTACCTGCTGTCACGGTTCTCCGGTCAATACAAGAGAACTGCTCCAGCTTGACAGTGACCGCACAAAAGAGGTATTAGAAGAGATCGATACTGACTATCTGCTTGCAGCCCATACACATTTTCCGGGTATCAGCAGATATCAGGGAAAAACCTATATGAATACCGGTTCCTGTGGAATTGCGATCGGAGATCCGGGATACGCGCATGCCATCATCTTAGAGTCCGGTCAAAATGAATGGAAACCGGAATTTTTGCGGATCCCATACGATAGTAATCAGGTGATACAGGATATTTTTACATCGGGACTTTACGATATGGCGCCATGGTTTTTGAATAACAATCTGCACATTTTACTGACTGGAACAGATCTGACACCGGAACTTGTTAATCTGGCAGCGAAACTGCAGGAAGAAAATGATATGGGAGCAAAGCGCTGGCCGCATATCGAAGAAAAATATTTTGCACAGGCAGCGGATTCATTGAAAATTTCGGATTATACATTTTTGCGCTATATCCGCCCCGCTGTAAAAGAAGATACCGGGAAAATCTTAGAATTGTACCATTCCATGATCGGCGGAGCGGCAGGCTGGAATGAGTACTATCCTGGAATTGACACAATAGAATCCGATCTTTCCAGAAATGAGCTTTTTGTGATGGAAAATAAAGACGGGGAACTGCTGGCGTCGATCTCCATAGATGCAGACGAGGCAGTGGACAGCTTAAAATGCTGGAATCAGACGTTGCTTCCGGGTGCCGAACTGGCAAGGCTCTGTATCCGGAAAGAGTATCAGAATAAAAAACTGGCAAGGATGATGATGCGTATGCCATGAATGTCCTGAGGAAACAGGGAAAGAGATCTGTTCATATTCTGGTGCGCGAAGGGCATGAGGTGGCAATGCGTGCTTATATGCATCTGGGATATGAGAAAGTGGGGGAATGTAGTCTTTATGATATGCGGTTTGTGTGCATGGAAAGGGCGCTGTAGTGAAAAATGAAATAGAGAATAATTGCTGGTCAGGGCAGGCTTATTTGCCTGCCCCTAATTCTCTGTCTTTTGCCATAAAGAACAAGGCGATGGTATCCGGACCCACATGGCTTCCGGTACAGAAATCGTAAGAAGTATTGATAAATTCCCGCACAGAGATTTTTTTCTGAATTTTATCCATGACATAGAGCGAGTCTTCGTAGGCATCGGCATGTGCAATTCCGATGATCTGTTTTTCCGGTTCCACGATATTGTCACAGACAAGAGAGATGAGCTCGTTCAACGCAGCTTTTCTTCCGCGGCATTTCTTGTACTGGACAATAAAACCGTCTTTGTTTCCGCGCAGGATCGGTTTGATACTCAAAAGGTTGCCGACGAGAGCAGTTGCGCCGCTCAAACGTCCGGTTCTGGAAAGATATTTTAAATCACCAACGGTAAATACACCGTTCATCTTAGCAGGATATGTTTCGAGAATGTCTGCAACTTCGTCAACCTCCATTCCCTTATCACGCATTTCACTTGCATAGATCGCTAAAATTCCCTGAGCTAAAGAGGCATTGAGCGAATCGATCAGACGGATTTTTCTTCCGTTCACCGGATCATGCATCAGATCTTCTGCGGCGAGTCTTGCGGAGTTGAAATTTCCGCTGATATTTTTGCTGAGTGAAAAATACAGCACATCTTCGTTATTTTCCATGGCACTGCGGAATGCATCTTCAAATATGGCAGTGCTGATCAGACCGGTCTTTACATCTGCACCCTGGCGCACGGCATCGTAATATTCATGACCTTTCTGACGTTCCTCTTCCGGGGATAATTCCGGATCAAAACAGGTGACTTCTTTTCCATTTACAAAGTTGATAAAAGAAAGAACTTTGATCTTATATTTTTTTACAAGTTCTGCGGGAATATTTGCCGCAGAATCAACGATAATCTGAAACATGATGTTCTCCAATCCTGTTAAATAGTTATAGTATACAGTGTAAGCGGTTTTGAAAACTATGTCAAGTGGTTTTTGGACGTTTTCCTCTTTATTTTATAAAAGAGAATAATAGTATCATTGACGCTGACCATGTGGTATACTGCATTTAAGTAAATCGGTGTTTGGGAGGAAAATTCTTTTATGAAAGTGAAGTGTGTTTGGGAACATAATGGCGATGACAGTATTCTGTATGCGTCCAAT
>ENA-OQDE01000118-OQDE01000118.1-human-gut-metagenome-genome-assembly--contig:-NODE-118-length-49110-cov-32.904967_pt1 | contig 49110 bp, 55 predicted proteins | sample MGYA00242768_ERZ504595 | MGnify/ENA primary metagenome ERZ504595 (study PRJEB26092, sample SAMD00036307) | human gut metagenome | host: Homo sapiens | study: EMG produced TPA metagenomics assembly of...
CCTCGGGCGTGTCCTCGGCCTCCTGCGCGGCGCGCAGCGCGGCCGTGCGCTCGACCACGTCGGCCAGCTCGGCATCGGTCATGGCGTCGCGCTTGGCTGCCAGCTCGGCGGCCTCGGCACCCTCCGAGCCAGCACCGGTGTCCACCGGCACCAGCTCGACGAGCGCCATGTGGTCGTTCTCCAGCACCAGCTCGCGCAGCAGGTCCTCAAAGTAGCTGCCGTCCAGCTCGCCGCGAAGCTCCTCGTACACCGGGCCGTACTTGAGCGCCAGCGTCGCGGCGTCGTCATCGTAGAGCCAGGTGCTCAGCGCGTCGCACGCGATGGCCACGCCGTCGGCAATACCGTAGTCGCGCTGGCGCAGGTCGTATTCGTTGCTGCTGATGATGGCCTCCAGGCGCTCGCGCGGAACACCATGCTCGCACAGGTCGCGGCAGGCGTCCTGGAACACGCGGCGCAGCTCGCGCGCCACGCCGGGTTGCGCATTTTGCAGCATAATGAGCTCGTAGGGCTGCAGGCACTCGGCCGCGGTGTAGCTCACCACGTTGCCGCCCAGGCCGGCGGCCAGAATGGCCTTCTTAACCGGCGCCTCGTTGGAGCCAAGCAGCGCCTCGAACAGGATGTCCGCCGCGATCGTGCGCTTGCGGTCGAGCGCGCTGCCCAGCACCAGGCCCAGGCCCACCAGGGCGTTTTCGGGCGTGGTGGCCATCTCGACGCGCTTATACTCGCAGGTTACGGGCGCCTGCACGTCCAGCGGATTGGGCGCCAGCGCGGACGGGTCCTCGCCGGCGGCGACGGCAGCGTCCATGCGGCGGCTCGCGGCGCTCGACTGCGACAGATAGCGCTCGTCCAAAAAGGCCAGCGCGCGGTCCACGTCCAGGTCGCCGTAGAGCGTGATGTAGGAGTTAGAGGGGTTGTAGTGGCGCGCGTGCGTGTCCAGGAACTGCTCGTAGGTAAGCGCCGGAATCGCGCGCGGATCGCCGCCGCTCTCGTGCGCATAGGCGGTGTCGGGATAGAGCACGGCGTTGACGGCGTCGTCCAGCACGCTCATGGGGTCGGACAGCGCGCCCTTCATCTCGTTGAACACCACACCGTTATAGCGCAGTGTGCCCTCACGCAGGCTGGCAGGGTTACCGTCACCCTCGCCCTCGGCGCCCTCCGGCAGGTCCAGCTCGTAGTGCCAGCCTCCTGCTCAAAAATGGTGGGCTTGGTATAGATGGCCGGGTTGAACACCGCGTCCAGGTACACGTCCATCAGGTTGTACAGGTCCTGCTCGTTGGTGGTGGCGACGGGGTAGATGGTCTTGTCGGGGTAGGTCATGGCGTTGAGGAACGTCTGCATGGAGCTCTTGATCAGGTCCACGAACGGCTCCTTGACGGGGAACTTGGCCGATCCGCACAGCACCGAGTGCTCAAGAATGTGGAACACGCCGGTGGAATCGGCCGGCGGCGTCTTAAAGCCAATGGCAAAGGCCTTGTTCTCGTCGTCGCACGCCAGGTACAGCAGGCGAGCGCCCGAGGCGGTGTGGCGCAGCACGTAGGCGTCCGAGTCGAGCTCGGGCACGGCCTCGCAGCGCTCGACGACAAAGCCGTGGCAGGTAGTGCCGGGCACCAGCAGCGCGGCAGCAGCGGCGCGCGGATCGGTTGAGGTGGTGGACATATGCAGTCTCCTTTGACGCCCCAGCGGGGGCGAATCGAGTCGAATCCCCGAGAGTATACCCATATGGGGCCGCGGCTCTGCGGCGAACTGAAGACGATGCCGGCGGAATGGGTAAAGGCCCCGCGTGACCGCCGCGCGAGCGTGGAAATTCGGACACACGCCAAACGAGAGTGGATATTCGGACGGACGAGCGAGGATTTCCGGACACCTATCGAACGAGAGTGGATATTTGGACGGAATCTGCCGCAAAAGCCCCAAAAACCGTCCAAATATTCACTCTCGATATCCGACCGTCCGAAAATCCTCGCTCGTCCATCACTCGCGTATCTCTCGTCTCTCATTCGTCTCTAATATGAGAGATGACAGGAAGATGAGAGAAAAATATGAGAGATAACTGAGCAGCAAAGAGGTAGGCAATCATGGTATTGTCTCAATACCGATTGTTCTACCAGCAAAAATATGTATAAATGAAGCAAATGGTAGACATTCCATCTCTATCTATCTCTTATCTCTAAGCCGAGAGATAGAGAGATAAATGAGAGATAATTACGAGAGATAACTGAGAGACGAGGGAAATCTATCCGCGGCATTCTCCGCAGGACCGAGCGAAAGGACGTGCAGATGAACGAAAACGAGCTGACCGGTCTGCTTGAGTCTTTAAGGCGTATGGGCTCGGATGATCTTAACGTCGAAGTGAAGGAGAGCGCCACGACGCTTTCCCGCGACGTATGGGAAACGGTGAGCGCATTCGCGAACACTGCCGGCGGAATCATCGTGCTCGGAGTGAGTGAGCGCGCAGGTTTTGTCCCGGTTGAGAACTTCGAGACCGAGAAAGTGCTCAACCAATTTGTGTCAGGCATGGGTGATGCGGGCGGTCGAGGAAAGCTGGCCAATCCGCCTAAATACACGATCGAGCGAGTGGAGCTTCAGGGCGTCATCGTTCTCGTCATTACGATTGAGGAGCTCGATCCGTCGAGCAAGCCCTGCTATGTCATAGAGCGGGGCGCCCAGGGCGGCAGCTACAAGCGCATCGATGACAAAGATGTGCCGCTTTCATCGACTGAGGTGCTCGCATTGGCGTCATACGGTCGAGCGACTCCGAGCGATCGCGACGCGGTGGCGGGTGCGGGCGCGGACAATCTCGACGAGACGCTGGTCGACCGTACGATAGATCGGGCTTTCTCGTTGACGCCCCGGGCAATGTGCGGCGCGCCGGACAAACAAACGAAGCTGGAGCGCCTAAATATCCTTGATTCCCAGGGCAATGTCACCAAGGCTGGACTCCTAGTTGTGGGCACCTACCCTCAGCAGTTCTATCCCAAGCTCTTCATTGACGTGGCTGTCCATGCGGGAACTCAGAAGGGCATGGCGGGGTCGCTGAGGTTCATGGACCGCACAATCTGTGAGGGAACGTTGGGCGAGATGATCTCGGATGCCGTCGCAGCCGTCGCCAAGAATTTGCGGCGAACCTCGACCGTCCAAGGCGTCTCGCGTATCGACTCGCTGGAGATTCCCGAGGAGGTCCTGCGCGAGGCAGTCGCCAACGCGGTTATCCACAGGGAATACGGGGATCGGTTCTGTGGGCAATCGATCGCCGTCGACGTTTTTGACGACCGTATCGAGGTGACGAATCCCGGCGGCTTTATGGAGGGAAGACTCGCGAGAGCTTGTTTGACGGCAGCTCCCGATGCCGTAACGCGACGCTCGTGAAACTCATGTCGATTGTCCCGCTGCCGGATGGCGCAGGTTCGCCGGCTGAGGGCAATGGCTCGGGCATCCCGATGATGATCGATGCCATGCGCGCGCATGGTCTGGCCGAGCCCCTGTTCTGCCCGGGGTTCGATCGGTTCAAGGTCGTACTTTACCGTTCAAAGATTGAGCCGGTCGATCATGGCGGGGACTTGATTATGACGGCACTCAAGCGCTACGGCGAATTGGGGACGCGCGAACTGGCGGAGCGCACGGGACTCACGGTTTCCCAGGTTAGGGCACGCGTCAATGCGCTCATTGAGCAGGGTGAGCTTGAGCCGACGGCGCCGTTGACAAGCCGCAACCGCAAGTATCGACTGTCAGAGCGCGTGGAATAAATGCGTTAGTGGACGAGGCGACCCAATAATCGACCCTCAATTGGCGCCCACTAAGGTAAAGCGGTTGTTGCTCAGTCGACGGTGATGCTAAAGACTCGGCTTACGCCGGCATGGCCCCGAACCCGTCCATCAAGAACAGCCTAAGAACCAGCTTGATGACATATCCCGGTTTGACTTCAGCCGCGTCAAAGACGTGGCGCTCGGCGAGCTCGCTGCAGTATGCATAGATGTCGCGGATAAGGTCCGCGCCCGAAAGCGTAAACATGTAGCCTGCGTCCGAAAGCGCATTGGGTGCGGCGGGCAACTTGGCCATGTGGCAGAACGTTTGCAGGTCGGGCGCCATAACATTCTGGTAGTCGAGGTGGCCGCTGGCATCCTGTGCGGCAAGCTCCAATTGGCGCACAAAATCCAGCGCCGCCGCTAACACAAAGCTCGGCGTAGGCGCATTGACGTCCTGAGTGGTCGCCACAAGCCTGCCCGCCGCCTGCGTGACAAGCCAAGCGACCTCGCGCTGGCAACGCACAGCCTTGCGCGTAACCGGCTTGATGGACGAAGAAGAAACGCTCCCCTTAGGCGGATTCGAAGCAGCCATAAGACCCTCTCATGAACAATCCGGCCCAACAAGCTCGGATGAAACACGTGCTACATCAGTATACAGGGGAGTGGGGTAGCGGAGTACAAGCGCGCCAACGGCAAACCGAGAGCATCAACGACGTGCCGATCGCGGAATGAGATCTCGTAATAATTGACTCTCGGCCATATTATTGAGGGGCATGACTCGCGTTCGTATGGTTGTAGGTGCTGGCGATGAACGACATTGACCTTGCTGTTCCGTTGATGGATGGACCAAGCTATGACCGTGCCTGCAGTCTCGTGCCTTCCGAATACGTTGAGGCATGGGAGTGGTTTCTGGGTGAGGAACAGCGCGGCGGCGTTTGGACCAGCCTTCCGCACCACACCAAGGAAGATAGCCCTCAGTATCAGTATCGTTTGAGAATTGGCTCGGACTTCTTTCCCGTAACGCGGGATTCAGGGATCTTCTGGCCGGGCCAGGATCGGGTGAAGCAAGATCCCAATAAGATCTTTGCGCTTTCGGTCCATAACTCTAAAAAGAGCTTCTACACCGATGTGCCTCCGCTCTATTTGGACGATGGTACGTGGGTCATTAAGTACTCGGTTCAAGCGCCGGGTACCGTTGGTTTTCGAGACCAGAATTACAACCGTAAAATGCTCAACTGCATGGAATGTGGCGTTCCAGTCGGAGTCATATTTGCAACCGAGGTGGGCTACAAGGTGCTCGGCCTTGCGTTTGTTGAGCGGTTCGAGCCCGAAAACGGATGGTTTGTTCTGCACGGTCCTGTTCATAAAGGCGGACCGGACCCTCGTTTTGCACCCGACATGAGTTATCTGAAGCACATGCCCGTCGATATTGAGTTTACCGGACAGGGTACGACCGACGACGAAAAGGTCCGCTATGCGTTAAGGCGCGAGCGATTGGGGCAGCAATGGTTCCGCAAACAGCTCGTTGCCGCCTATGATGGCCGTTGCGCGGTGTCGGACTGCGGCGTCAGCGAAGCTCTGGAGGCTGCACATATCGAGAATTACTCGGGACCCAAATCGCAGGTTGCCAGCAACGGCATTCTGCTTCGGCGCGATCTTCATTCCCTATTTGATGCTCACCTGATTTCGTTTGAGCCTGTTTGCGGCGAATATCGGCTGTGCGGATCGTACCTGCTGGATAAGACCGACTACGCTTCCTTTGCGGGTGCGACGCTAAGGCAGCCGAATGAGCGTCAGTGGCGACCCGATACGGTGTTTCTTGAGGCCCATCGCATTGAGTTCGATCGCTCGGAAAAGAAGCGTGAAAAGGCGGGGCTTCTGCCGTATTAGCGTATTTGGCTTTGGCATTCTTTGACGATCGTGTTGTTTGATCGGATCGCGTGGCGATGCAATCTCGCGCCCGCCCGCCGGTGCATGCTCTTCCTGATTTGTATAGCGAGAAGGGGCATGTATGAGCTGGCGAGGCGATATTGCGATGGGGAAGTACGGAAAACTGCCGTGTGCCCTTATCGACAACAATATGTTTCCGGGCGTAGAAGTTGATTGCGGGTCGTTTGTCGTCGCCTGCCCTTGCTGCGGCTCGCAAATACCGTGTCTCGACATTCGGTTCATCGATGCACGTGACAGGTTCAGCGACGAAGTGAGGAACGTACGGGCGTTCATATGCCGGTGTATCCGGAGAAATGCCCTGTTTGTGGCCTCGATATCGTGTACGACGCCGGCGACGAGGGATAGGTGATGCGGAGGAGTTGGCTGTGAGTGTCTTTTGCCTCTACAAATAAATCCCCTCACCGAGTTGCTTGTGGAACTCGGCGTGATGGTCGCGTGCCCAGGTAAAGAGCGCCTGGTCAAAGTCGGTGCGCGTGGCCGGGACGCCAAATACGCCGGCAACTTCGACGCGCACAAACTCCAGTGCCGGCAGCTTGTTGATGGCAGTGAGGGCAAATGGGGACGAGGGCTCCTCGAACAGATAGCGGCTGCCTTGCAGCGCGTCGCAACTGGTGCACGTGTTGCCGAGCGACGGGGCTTTGGAGGCTCGCGCGCCTACGGGCTTGTAGCCGCAGCGCTTATGAAGGTAGTCGCGGATCTCGCCCGGCACGCAGCCAAGAGCGGGCACGATGGCGAGTGCGTTGGCGTTGGCCGTGTCGATGGCAATGTGCCCGGCTTCGTTGGGCGCGTGCGCGATGGCGATGCTCTCGTCGTTATCGGTTCGATAGGGAATGCCGAAGGCGCGACTGAGGTCTCTTTGTGACACTTCCAGCATTCGCGCTTGCCCAGTACTAGATATATATACGGCGCTGAGGGGTCGGATCGGTCAACACCGGGCAGCCACTCGGCAAAGGGCTCGGGGTTGACGCCGCTGGGTACATACCAGATCTTCTTGGTCCGGTCCCATTTGGCGCCCAGCGCCTTGGCTTCTTCTTTGTGCGAAAAGGGGACATCGAGCTCGGTGCGCATGGCGGCTCCTTGGTGCTGCAGGTGCAAGTGGCTCAAGGATACCGCAGGACGCAGACATCGCGGCGTTTTGCTGAGAAGTTGCGGCTCGGATGGGTTCGAGACGTGTTGGTCTCGGCCTCGGTGACTATTGGGGCGGTTTTGATTGACTGCGGAGTCAGCCGGGATAGGCACTTGGGTCGCTGACGCGGTTTTGTGTATGGGCAGGGTGGTTGCTTGGGCGGTTGGAGCTGCCAGCTGATTTGGCGACATAAAACAAAACAGCCCAGAGGACATAGCCTCTGAGCTGCGAACATTTGGTGGGCGTTAGAAGATTTGAACTTCTGACCTCTTCCGTGTCAGGGAAGCGCTCTCCCCCTGAGCTAAACGCCCGATCAAGGGTGCGCAAGCGCGCAAGGGATAATATAACGGAGCCTGAACTCGGTGGCAAGAACATTTTTAAAAATCGCTTACATTGTGGAATTCGGGGGCTTTGTCGCATCCATTTCAAAAGAGCCTGCTGCCGCGATTTGGCTGTCGCATAATGCAAGGCCATTGCGGTATCGAGCTATGGAAAGACGCCTGCGGAATTGTCCTACCGATAAGCGGACAAGCCTCCAGCTGGTGACTTCGCCGTGGTAAGGTAAGCCGAATTGTTTCCAGGCTGTTTCGGGGGAGTGGAATGAGCAAAGAGTGTGTCGAGCAGGTCGAAGGCGCAGGGGCTTCGGTGCCGATGACCGATATATCGAACATTGATGTGCCCGAGGCACCGACGAGCTCAGCCGCAACACCCGTCGCGCATGGCGCGACCGCCTGAACAGCGCTTCGACGCGCAAGATGATCACGGGCGTCTTGGCTACGCTGGTGGGCGGTTCGTTTTGGGGCTTCTCGGGCACCAGCGCGAGTTTTTTGTTCGATACCTACCATGTCGATACGTTGTGGCTTATGAGCATACGGCAGATTCTCGCCGGTCTACTCTTTATGGCCGTGGTTGTTACGCGCGACCGCGAGCGCCTGATTAAGCTCTGGACCACACCCGCCGATCGCAAGCAGCTGCTGCTCTTTACCGCCTTTGGCCTGCTGTTCAACCAGTTTTGCTATCTTTCGGCCGTGCGCCTGACGAACGCCGGAACCGCGACGGTGCTCCAGTGCCTGCAGCTCGTTATCATCATGGGCTACGCCTGCGTGACCGATCGCCGTATGCCGCGTACTCGCGAAGTCATCGGCATTGGCCTGGCTCTGGGTGGAACCTTTTTAATCGCCACCGGCGGCGACCCCACCAGCCTGAATATCTCGCCGCTTGGCCTGGCAGCAGGTCTTATGTGTGCGGTCAGCGCCGCGTGTATGGCGGTGATTCCCGCCAAGATCCTGCCCGAATACGGCAGCCCCATCGTCACGGGCTCGGCAATGCTCACGGCGGGCGTGGTCTCGTGCGTCTTCGTGCAGCCCTGGGCGCATATGCCGGCGCTCGACGCTGCCGGCATCGAGGCGCTCGCGGTGTTCGTGGTTATCGGCTCGTTTTTTGCTTACATGCTTTATATGCAGGGCGTTAAGGACATCGGCTCGGTGCGCGCGAGCCTCATCGGAACTGTGGAGCCCGTCTCGGCGACCATCACCAGCGCCGTTATGCTGGGGACGGTGTTTTTGCCGACCGACCTTATCGGCTTTGTCATGATCATCGTGATGATGTTCCTCACGGTGTAGCTGGCGCCGCCGCCAAGACAGATAAGGTGTTGCGCCAAATTTTCGCCAATTGATAGCCGTGTCTGGAGTTTAGCTGTCGATGCTCAATATGCCATAAACTAATAGCGTTATGGACTTTTCTATTGCGACTCAATTGCGAGGATTTCTTTATGGCTGGTAATCACTTTAAGGGCAGCGACAGCGGCCGTCCTGCAGTTCCGCCGCGTTCGAACGGGGCCGGAAAAGCTGGCATGCCGAGCGGAGCTGGTCAGAACAGCGCCGGTAAGCGCACGTCTCCGGGCGAGACGGCGATGTTTACCGCTCTGTACGAGCAGTCTCAGAAGGCTAAAAAGACCGGTCGCGCAAGAGGGAATGTCTTTGCGGGCGGTGCGATCCCCACGTCGCAGCCGAGCGGGGCTCCTTCGACACCTGCGAACAACGTAGGCGCTGCCAACGCCGCGAATGCCGCCGGCAACATTAATGCCGGCAATGCCGCCAACAATACTCCCTCTGCCGGTGGCGCGGGGCTTACGGGCAACCTTGGCACGATCTATACGGGTGCCTCCGAGACCGGCACGTTCGCCCGTTTGGAAGACAACGGTGCCGAGTTTAAGGGCTCCGGTTCCAAGGAAGATTATTACGATTTTGGCTTGAACTATGGCAGCGACGCTTCGACGAGCTCGACCTCGGATGGCCTGGTCCGTCATCGCCATCGCAAGGGTGAGGGCAAGAAGCGCCATGTTGGCGCGGTTGTTGCCGCCGTAGTCGTGGTGCTGCTCGTTGCGCTTGGCGCAAGTGGCTTTATGCTGCTTAACTCGGCTAAGACCGTAAAGGGCGAAGCGAAGGAAGCTGTCGAGGTTGTCGGTGGCCTTAAGGACAAGGTCACGTCGGGCGATTTTTCGACGCTGCCCGACGACGCGAAGAAGATCGACGAGCTCTGCGATAGCATGAAGGCGGAGACCTCGAGCCCGCTGTGGACGGCGGCTTCGTTTATTCCGGTGTACGGCAGCGACATCAATGCGGCCCGTACCATGATCGACGCCCTGTCCGATGTCTCGAGCAACGCGCTGGTCCCCATGGCCGACAATCTTTCGCAGGCAACACCCGGCAAGCTGTTCCAGGACGGGATGATCAACGTTTCTGCGCTGCAGGCCGTTGCCGATTCGCTTTCCAGCAGCTCGAAGGTGTTCAAGAGTGCCAACGAGAAGATCCAGGGCATTGGCGACACGCATATTTCCCAGGTGACCGAGCTGGTCGATAAGGCAAAGGATGGCTTTGCCACCCTAAGCGGCGCGGTCGATGCAGCGGAGAAGGTCGCCCCTGTCCTTCCCCAGATGCTCGGCGCCAACGGCCAGACGCGCAACTATCTCATGTACGCCATGAACAACGTTGAGATTCGTGCTTGCGGCGGCTTTGGCGGCTCGCAGGGTCTGATTTCGGTTACCGACGGCCAGATGTCGATCGGCGACTTTGTTCCCCGTATTGGACTGAGCGAGGATGAAGCGGTCGAGAGCGTCGACGAAGAGGATGAGGCGCTGTTTGGCAATCACAGCAACCTGTACAACTCGGGTAACACCTATTCGCCCGACTGGCCGCGCAACTCGCAGCGTGTCGCCGCTCTGTGGAAGTCCGAGTATGGCCAAGACGTTGATGGCGTCATCGGTATCGACCCGGTGTTCCTGCAGTATCTGCTGGGCCTTGTCGGCAATGTCTCGCTGCCCGACGGCACGGTTGTCGACGGCACCAATGCGGCCAAAGTCCTCATGCACGACGTGTACTGGAACTATCCGGTCGAGGAGTCGGACGGCATCTTTGCAGCCGTTGCCAGCGCCGCCTTCGACAAGATTCTCGGCGGCATCGGTGATGTCGATGTTACGAAGCTCGTCAGCGCCGTTGAGCGTGGTGCCGAAGAGGGCCGCCTGATCGCGTGGATGAAAAACGACGACGAGCAGAACGCTATCAAGGAAATGAACATCGACGCCTCGCTGCCCGATCCGGACGACCCGAGCGAGGATCCCGTTGCCGGTGTCTACTTTAACAACCTGAGCTTCTCCAAGCTCGATTGGTACCTCAACGCCGATACGCAGATTGGCCAGGGCGTCAAGAATGGCGACGGCACGTGCTCCTATCGCATCACCGTCACCCTGACGAACATCATGACGCAGGAAGAGGCCGGCAAGCTGCCCGACTACGTTGCGGCGAGCGCACCCGATGCCGCGCGTGATGACGAGCGCCTGAATGTCTCGCTGTTCGCCCCGACGGGTGGCAACATTTCGGACCTTACCGTCGAGGGCACCCAGTTTGGGCTTGGCGCTGCCACGTGGCATGGCATTCCCTTCTATTCGGGAACCGTTGACCTGCATGCTGGCGAGACGACGACGATCACGTATACGCTGACCACGTCGGCCGAGGCGGGGGACAAGCCGCTTACGCTGCGTCAGACTCCTACATGCCAGGCGGCTCGCGACAGCGCGTCGGCGTAGGGTTTTTCTGGTAGCGCAGATAATCGAGTACCATTTGGGGCGGACAGGCAATCTGTTCGCCCCTATTTTGTAAGGAGAGCGCATGAAGTACTTTGGCACCGACGGCTTTCGCGGTGAGGCTAACGTTGGGCTGACGGTAGAGCACGCTTATAAGATTGGCCGTTTTGTGGGCTGGTATTACGGCACCAACCGCGAGCGCAAGGCACGCGTGATTGTGGGCAAGGACACGCGTCGTTCGAGCTACATGTTCGAGGCGGCGCTGGTGAGTGGCCTGGTCGCGAGCGGTGCGGACGCCTATATGCTGCACGTGATCCCCACGCCGGGCGTAGCACATCAGACCGTGGAAGGCTGCTTCGATTGCGGCATCATGATCAGCGCGAGCCACAACCCGTTTTGCGATAACGGCATTAAGCTCGTCAATAGCGACGGTTTTAAGATGGACGAGGACGTACTGGAGCTCATCGAGGACTACGTCGATGGCAAGAGCGAGGTGCCGCTGGCCACGGGCAACCACATCGGCGCCACGGTGGACTACATGCAGGGCCGCAACCGCTACATTGCCTCGCTCATCGCCAGCGCGAACTTTTCGCTGCAGGGCGTCAAGATCGGCATCGACTGCGCCAACGGCTCGGCGTCCTCGGTGGCCAAGCCGGTGTTCGACGCGCTGGGCGCCGACGTGCGCGTGATCAATGCCGCGCCTGATGGTTTTAACATCAACGTCGACTGCGGCTCCACGCATATGGAGCGTCTGCAGCGCCACGTGGTGGAGCAGGGCCTGGACGTGGGCTTTGCCTACGACGGCGATGCCGACCGCTGCCTGGCCGTGGACGAGCGCGGCCGCGTGGTCGATGGCGACCAGATCCTGTACGTGTGCGGCGTGTACCTGAACAAGCACGGTCGCCTTTCTGGCGGTACCGTGGTTCCGACGATTGCCAGCAACTTTGGCCTGATCAAGTCGTTGGAGCTTGCCGGCCTAAGTGCCGTGACCAGCGGTGTGGGCGACCGTCACGTGTATGCCAAGATGCGCGAGGGCGGTTACAGCCTGGGCGGCGAGCAGACGGGCCACACGATCTTTGGCGATATCGAGCGCACGGGCGACGGCATTATGACCTCGCTGCGCGTGATGGAAGTGATCCGCGCCGAGCGCGAGACGCTCTCGCAGCTCACGGCTCCGTGCAAGCTGCTACCGCAGGCGCAGGTGGCCGTGCGCGTGGCGGACAAGGACGCCGCGCTCGAGAACATGGGCGTGCAGAACGCCATCGCCGAGGCCGAGGCTGCACTGGCAGGCGAGGGCCGCGTGCTCGTACGCAAGAGCGGAACCGAGTCGGTTATCCGCGTGCTGGCCGAGGCGCCCGACCAAGCATCCGCCGATGCCGCCATGAAGCGCATCGCCAACGCACTCGAGGCTCTGTAGTTACGCGGTTTTACCAAACTGCGTAACTGCTCGACGCTGCAAACGCCCCTAAGCGGCAATCTGACGTTCAATTTCAAGGGCGCGACCAGAAGGTCAGCGCCCTTTCATTTCACGTCACCTTGCTCGCTTAGGGTCGTTTTCGCTGACGTTGCCAAGACATTGGCGTCAACATGGTTGGCGTTGGCGATGGCGTGCTGGTCAATCTTTACAGCTCGTACAGCGTGGTGAACTTGTCCTGCAGGTAGCTGCAGTAGTAGCGGGCGTCAAAGGCCATGCCGCAGGCGCCTTGATGAGTTCCGGCGCGTCTTTGGCGCGGCCCCACTGCCAAATGTGCTCGCCCAGCCAGGTGCGGACGGGTGCCAGGTCGCCGCTCGCACAGGCGCCATTGAGGTCGACACCGTCGCGGCACATGGCCGGCACAAACATGGCATCGTAGGCGCTACCCAGCGCATACGTGGGGAAGTAGCCAAACGAACCGCCGCTCCAATGCGTATCCTGCAGGCAGCCGTGCGTGTCGTCGGGAACGGGAATGCCCAGGTACTCGTCCATAAAGCGATTCCAAAGCGCGGGGATGTCCTTGGCCGTAGCCTCGCCGGCAAACAGCATGCGCTCGATCTGGTAGCGCACCATAATATGCAGCGGATAGGTGAGCTCGTCGGCCTCGGTGCGGATCAACGACGGCTGCGCGATGTTCACGGCGCGGTAGAGCGTGTCTTCGTCGACGTCGCCGTAGACCTCGGGCGCGTGACGACGCAGCACCTCGAGCAGCGGGCCCATAAAGGCGCGGCTGCGACCCACGGTGTTCTCGAAAAAGCGGCTCTGGCTCTCGTGGATGCCCATGGAGGTGCCGCCCTCCAAGCATGTGCGCGCATAGGCGGGATTGACGCCCAGCTCGTACATGGTGTGCCCCGCCTCGTGGATGATGCTGTAGACGTTGGAGATGCAGTCGTCCTCGTAGATGTGCGTCGCGATGCGCGCATCACCCACGGCAAAGCCCTCGCTAAACGGATGCTCGGTAAAGGCAAGCGTGGTGTCGTCCAGGTCCAGGCCGACAAGCTTCATAAGGTCGAAGCTCATGGCGCGCTGGGCAGCCTCGGGCACGTGGGCGTGCAAAAGTCGCAGCCGGCTGCTGGCCGCGCTCGCCGATGGCGTGCACGAGCGGCACGACCGTGGCCTTGACCTCATCGCAAAAAGCATCGAAGCTCTTGGCGGAAAGGCCGCGCTCGTACTGGTCGAGCCAAACGTCGTATGGATCGCGCTTGGGGTCCATGAGCTCGGCCTGATGCTTAAGTTGGGCGACGATTCTATCCACATAGGTCTCAAAGCTCGCCCAGTCGTTGGCTGCCTTGGCCTTGTGCCACACGGCGTCCGCCTCGCAGGTGAGCCTGGTCCAGGCCTCGGCTTCTTCGGTGGGGATGGCACTGGCCTCACGTTGATCGCGGCCGAGCACACGGATCTCGTCGAGCAGCTGAGGGTCGTCGATTTTGCCGCCGGCGACGGTCTCGCGTGCTAACGAGCGTACGAGCTCAACGGACTTCTCGCTGGTCAGCAGCTTGTGATGCTCGCCGGCAAGCGTGCCCATGGCGTCGGCACGCGCTGCTGCGCCGTTGGCAGGAGCAATCGTCGCTCCATCGAACTCGGCAATCTTGAGCAGGTACTCGCGGGTCCACAGTTTGCCTTCGAGCTTGCGGAATTTTTTGACGGCCTTATCGACCTTGATACCTTTGGGCGTCTTGCCCGCCGCGGGCTTGGCCTTCTTATCGTACTTCTTTCCCATACCTATATCCTTGATCTCGCAGACCGGACGCCACGGGTGGGCGTGCGGCCAGTTTGCACAGCTACCTGCCTTGTACCCAGTGCGAACAAAACGGAACGCGGCGATGCACACGCAGAATGTGTTATCCTATAGCCCAATGCGTTGACGGAGAGGGTTTTGCCCGCCGCGTCGCCGGCAAGAGAGGGAAGGTCATGGGCTGCGAGCCTTCCTGCGGTGACAAGGGCCAAGCGTTCACTCCCGAGCAGCGACCTCAACGGGCACGCGGCCAGCGGTGGCGAAGCCCCAGTAGGGAAGCCGTGAGCCTCGCGACAAGGGGCACAGAGTGGGCGCGGCGGGCCAGACATCCGCCGGGTCAAACAAGGTGGTACCGCGGAATTCAACCGTCCTTGGGCAATGCACATGCCCGAGGGCGGTTTTTTTTATTACCGAACCGGGCCGCGTTTTCACAACGCCAGACGGTGGCAGCCGCCTCGGCAAACGGAGAGCGCGAGAGACGAAAGGGAAGACATGAGTCTGATTGATGATCTGGTCAAACTCGAGGAAGAGGCCAAGGAGCTCGTCGCAGGCGCCGACGACGCAGCCAAGCTCGAGGCTGCGCGCGTTGAGCTGCTCGGCCGCAAGGGCCGCATCACCGGCCTGATGCGCATGATGGGCAAGCTCGCCCCCGAGGATCGTCCCGTGATGGGCAAGCGAGCCAACGAGATGCGCCAGCTGATTGAGGGCATGCTCGACGAGCGCAACACCGAGATGAAGGCCGCCGCCCTCAAGCGCGCACTGGAGCACGACGCCGTCGACATCACGCTGCCGGGCATCCGTCCGCAGATCGGCCACCAGCACCTGATCAAGCAAATCATCGAGGAGGCCGAGGACATCTTCTGCGGCATCGGCTACACCGTCGAGTCCGGCCCCATGGTCGACACCTCCTACTACAACTTCACCGCGCTCAACGCTCCCATGGATCACCCGAGCCGCTCGGCCCGCGATACCTTCTACGTGGTCGACAACAACCCCGGCAGCGTCGCGCACCCCGAGCTCACGCCCACGGCGAGTCCGACGTGCTGCTGCGCACCCAGACTTCGGGCGTGCAGATCCACACTATGGAGTCGCAGAAGCCGCCCATCTACATGATCTGCCCGGGCACCGTCTACCGTCCCGACACGGCCGATGCCTGCCACCTGCCGCAGTTCAACCAGATCGAGGGCCTGGTCGTCGACGAGGGCATCACCTTTGGCGACCTGAAGGGCACGCTCGACTACTTTGTTAAGTGCATGTTTGGCGAGGATCGCAAGACGCGTTACCGCCCGCACTTCTTCCCCTTCACCGAGCCCAGCTGCGAGGTGGACGTGAGCTGCCACGTGTGCGGCGGCAAGGGCTGCAACTTCTGCAAGCACAGCGGCTGGATCGAGATCTTGGGCTGCGGCATGGTCGACCCCAACGTCCTGATCAACTGCGGCATCGATCCCGAGAAGTACACCGGCTTCGCCTTTGGCATTGGCGCCGAGCGCGTCGCGGCCCTGCGCTACGACCTGCCGGACCTCAGAACGCTCATGACGGGCGATATGCGCTTCTTGAACCAATTTTAAGTTGACCTGTCCCGGCGGCTTCCCGAGCCACCGCACCTTGCCTTTCAATCGTCGGTTGCGTACCTAAGTACGCGGCCCTCCTCTTTCAAGGCAATCTGCGGCACCTCGGAAACCCGTCTCCGTAGCTGGAGTTTTCCGTCTGCTTATTGCAGGCGTTACAGATGAAAGGAGACCAGTTAGATGCGCGTTTCTTACGACTGGCTCAAGACCATGATCGATATTCCGGAGGATCCCAAGACCCTTTCGGACGAATATATCCGTACCGGCACCGAGGTCGAGGCGATCGACACCGTGGGCGAGTCCTTCGACCACGTGGTGACCGCCAAGGTGCTCACCAAGACCCCGCACCCCGATAGCGACCACATGTATGTGTGCTCGGTCGATGTGGGCGACAAGAACCTCGATGCCGACGGCAATCCCGCTCCGCTGCAGATCGTCTGCGGCGCGCAGAACTTCGAGGCCGGCGACCACATCGTCACGGCCATGATCGGCGCTGTCCTGCCCGGCGACGTCAAGATCAAGAAGAGCAAGCTTCGCGGCGTCGTGTCCATGGGCATGAACTGCTCTGCGCGCGAGCTCGGCCTGGGTGGCGACCACTCCGGCATCATGATTCTGCCCGAGGACACGCCCTGCGGTATGCCGTTTGCCGAGTACGTGGCTCGAGTGATACTGTGCTCGACTGCGAGATCACGCCCAACCGTCCCGATTGCCTGTCCATGATCGGCATGGCCCGCGAGACCGGTGCCATTTTCGACCGCGATTTCCACGTGGAGCTGCCCGCCATCAAGGCGGAGACCGGCCGTGCAACCGACGACGAGCTTTCGGTCGAGATCGCCGACGAGGGTCTGTGCGACCGCTACGTTGCCCGCATCGTGCGCAACGTCAAGGTCGGCCCGTCGCCCGACTGGATGGTCAAGCGCCTCAACGCCCTGGGCGTGCGCCCGCACAACAACATCGTCGACATCACCAACTACGTGATGATGCTCACCGGCCAGCCGCTGCACGCCTTTGACCTCGACACCTTTGCCGAGCGCGATGGCCACCGTCGCGTGGTGGTTCGCGCCGCCCAGCAGGACGAGAAGTTCACGACGCTCGATGGCGAGGAGCGTGTGCTCGACGCCGGCATGGGCCTCATCACCGACGGCGAGCGTCCCATGGCGCTGGCCGGTGTCATGGGCGGCATGGATTCCGAGATCGAGACGATACCGTTGACGTGATGGTCGAGAGCGCCTGCTTCAACGCCGGCCGCACCTCGCACACCAGCCGTGACCTGTCGCTGATCTCCGACGCTCCATCCGCTTTGAGCGCCAGGTCGACGAGACCGGCTGCGTGGACGTCGCCAATGTGACGTGCGCGCTTATCGAGGAGATAGCCGGCGGCGAGGTCGCCCCCGGCTATGTGGACGTGTTCCCCGCGCCCAAGACCATCGACAGCATTAGGCTGCGCCTGGCCCGCGTGCATGCCATCTGCGGTGCCGACATCGAGCCCGACTTTATCGAGCGTTCGCTCACCCGTCTGGGCTGCACCGTCGAGCGCGACGGCGAGGACTTCATGGTCACGCCGCCGAGCTTCCGTCCCGACCTGCCGCGTGAGATCGACCTGATCGAGGAGGTCCTGCGCCTATGGGGCATGGGCCGCGTCACGGCGACCATTCCGGCTGCCAAGAACCACATCGGCGGTCTGACGCGCGAGCAGAAGCTTACCCGCAAGGTCGGCGAGATCCTGCGCGCCTGTGGCCTCAACGAGACCACGACCTTTGGCTTTGCCGCCCCGGGCGACCTGGAGAAGATTGGCATGTCCACCGAGGGCCGCGGCTGCCCCGTGGTTCTCATGAACGCTGGTGGCCGAGCAGACCGAGATGCGCCGCTCGCTGCTGCCGGGTCTGCTGCAGTCTGTGGCCTACAACGAGGCCCACGGCACGCCTAACGTGCATCTGTACGAGGTCGGCAGCCTGTTCCACGGTCGCGAGAACGCCAGCCTGCCCAAGGAGACCAAGTCCGTGGCGGGTGTGCTCTCGGGTCAGTGGAGCGAGCAGTCTTGGAACATGAAGTATCGCAAGCTGCGTTTCTTCTTTGGCAAGGGCATTGTCGAGGAGCTGCTCGCCCAGCTGCGCATCGAGAAGGGCCGCTTCCGTCCCGCCGAGGGCGAGGGCTACGCTTTCTTGCAGCCGGGTCGTGCGGCCGAGGTTCTGTCCGGCGGAACCGTGCTGGGCTGGGTCGGCGAGATTCACCCCGAGGCGCGCGAGGCGATGGGCATCGATGAGGTCGTCGTTGCCTTTGAGCTCGATCTGGACAAGCTGATCAAGGCGCCCGCAATCAGGAGAACTACCGCGAGTTCTCGCAGTACCCGGCTGTTGAGCATGACCTGGCTATCGTGGTCGACAACGCTGTGACCTGCGAGGATCTTGAGCGCCGTATTACGAGTGCCGGCGGCAAGCTGCTCGAGGGCGTGCGCCTGTTCGATGTCTACCGCGATCCGGTCCGCATCGGCAAGGGCAAGAAGTCCATGGCCTTCGCACTTACGTATCGCTCTGATGACCACACGCTCACCAGCGAAGAGGTCGAGAAGGCGCACCAGAAGATTGTCACCAAGGTATGCAAAGGCGTAAACGGCGAGGTCCGCGGCTAGGGCTTGCGATGGGGCGTAGGGCCTGATGGCGGTTGCTGCGGAGCTCTGCGCGACCGCGGTGTTCGGAATAAGGCATCGCTGACCCTGCATATATGACACGCGCATTACAAAACGGCGTGCTGCTTTTGTGGCGGCGCGCCGTTTTGCTATCATAGCCTGCGGCGTATTACGAATCATCTAGCTCGTAACACTGATGAAATGGTTCAAGCGGCGCTGCAATCCCATGTGCCGGCAACCGGGAGGCGTATATGCACATTCCAGATAACTACCTGTCCCCGCAGACCGATGCCGTTATGGCGGTGGCGATGGTGCCCGTATGGGTTCACTGCATCAAGAAAGTGCGCGCCACGCTCGATCGCGAGCATATGGCCTTTCTGGGTATTTGCGCTGCGTTCTCCTTTTTGCTCATGATGTTCAACGTGCCGCTGCCCGGCGGCACCACTGGTCACGCTGTTGGTGGCGCGCTCATCACGCTGCTGCTAGGCCCCGAGGCTGCTGCCATTGCAGTCTCGGTTGCACTCGCGCTGCAGGCGCTGCTGTTTGGCGACGGCGGCGTTCTGTCCTTTGGCGCCAACTGCTTTAACATGGCCTTTGTGCTGCCGTTTACCGCTGCTATCGTGTTCCGTGCGCTCAACAGCCGTCTGCACGACAAGAGCTGGGGCACCTCGGTTTCGGCCATCGTGAGCGGCTGGGTCGGCCTGTGCCTGGCGGCCCTGTGCGCGGCAATCGAGTTTGGTATTCAGCCGATGCTCTTCACCAACGCCTCGGGCGCTCCGCTGTACTGCCCCTTCCCGCTGTCCGTGGCTATTCCTGCCATGTTGATCCCGCATATGCTGGTTGCCGGCGTGGTCGAGGGCGTGGCGACGGCCGCCATCTATGGTTTCATTAAGAAGACGGCGCCGAGCGTTATCGTCGGGCCCGAGGCCGTCGATGGCCAGCTTGCTGCCGAGAGCGCTGCCGCTAAGAAGACCTCGCTGGTCCCCACGCTCATTCTGGTCGCCGTGCTTGTCGTGGCCACGCCGCTGGGCCTGTTGGCCACAGGTGACGCATGGGGCGAGTGGGACGCCGAGGGCGCCGCGACCGCCGTTCAGGAGGCTGGCGACGACAGCCTGCAGCTTCAGTCGGCCTTGACACCCCGACCTTTGCCGATGCCCTGCCCACGGGCGATTATCTGCAGGCCTATTCCGAGGAACAGGGCCTTGGCTTTGCCGGCCAGGCTGCGATGTATATTCTTTCGGGCGTGATTGGCGTGGCGGTGCTCACCATCACATTCCGCATGGTCTCGCTGACGGTCAAGGAAAGCGGTGCTCATGGCAATAGCCGAGCTGCCTAGTTGCTTGCGGCCGAGGAGCGTTACGAGCCGCGGGGGCTCGGCATCGTGTGATGCAAAAGAATGTCCTGCACCTGGCGAGCCTGCTTGAGCGGGTTCGCCTGGGTGGAGGCGCGCACGAGGCGGGTCGATGGTCGACCGCGCCCTTTCTTGCGTTTCGGCTCCGGTGCGCCTGGTGGGGATGGTCGTTTGCGTCCTGTGCGTGTGTCTGACGCAAAGCCCGCTGTACCTCATGTTGATGGCGGCCATCGCGCTGGTGCTCGTTGCCGTGCGCCCCGCACGCGGGCTGCGTGCGACCTTTGTACCGGCGCTCGGCGCCACGGGGCTTGCGGTGGTTCTGGCACTGCCTGCCCTGCTGCTAGGCGCGTCTGCCACGGGCGCCATGCTCAAGATTGCACTCAAGACGTTCATTAACGTGTCGCTGGTGCTGGGCGTTTCGTGGACGCTCACCTGGAGTCGCATGTCGGCGGCGCTTAAGATGCTGCGCCTGCCCGAGAGGTCATCTTTACCTTTGATATGGCACTCAAGCATATCGAGGTGCTGGGACGCACGGCGCACGATCTGTGCGAATCGGTCATGCTGCGCAGCGTTGGCCGTGCGCCTGAGGGATTTTCGCGTACCGATTCGATCGCGGGTATCATGGGCATGACCTTTATCAAGGCGATGGAGTGCAGCCACGCGATGGACGAGGCTATGCTCTGCCGCGGCTTTGCCGGTGCGTACCCGCGCCCGGGCGGAGCGGCTTTGGCTGGCGCGATGCGGTTTATGCGGCCGTCGTGGTGCTGCTCGCCGTGTTGTGCGTGGTGCTGTAGCGCGGGCGGCCGAGCCGTCGATGTGGATAGGGAAGGGCGACGTTTTGGCAAACGATACGAATGGCGTGATGGGCGCGAGCGGCGCTACTGGCGCCAAGAGCGTGCCGCTCATCGAGTTTCGCGACGTGGTGTTCTCCTATGCGGGGCATACGGTTGTCGATGGTGTGTCGCTGCAGGTCGATCGTGGTGAACTCGTTGCCCTGCTTGGTCCTAACGGTTGTGGCAAGACGACGATCATGCGCCTTATTAACGGCCTTGAACTCGCGGACGCAGGGGCATACCTGTTTGACGGGCACGTGGTCGATGCGGCGTATCTGAAGGATTCTGCTGCTGCTCAGAAGTTCCACCAGCGCGTGGGCTTCGTATTCCAAAACGCCGATGCCCAGCTGTTCTGCGCCACGGTGGGCGAGGAAGTTGCTTTTGGTCCCGCGCAGATGGGGCTGCCGGCAGACGAGCTCGAGCGCCGCGTGCGCGATGCCATGGGGCTGTTCCAGGTTGCCGACCTTGCCGACGCCTCTCCCTATCAGCTCTCGGGCGGGCAAAAGAAGCGTGTGGCGCTGGCGGCAGTTGTATCGATGAACCCCGATATCCTAGTGCTCGATGAGCCACCAATGGGCTCGACGAGGATTCATGCGACATCGTGGTCAACTTCTTGCTGGCCTACGTCGCGGCGGGTAAGACGGTCTTGATGAGCACGCATCACCAGGATTTGGTGCGACGCCTGGGTGCCCGTGCAATCTATATCGATCGATATCACCATGTGGTCGAGGCACCTTCGCCGTCGTATGGAACCGAAAGCGGTGCTACGGACTAGTTGCTGCGTAGAGCGTGCGTAGCCGCCCGCGCGGCTTTGCCGTGATGGTATAGTTATCCAGGTTTTTTATGGGGGTGGCTATGCCAAGTTGGAACATTCATATCGCTCAGACGGAGCGTTTGCTGGAGCGCACCGGTGCGCTTGCCAATAGCGTGCGCGACCGCAATGCCTTTTTGTTTGGCTGCGTGGTTCCGGATATCTTCGTGGGCTATATGGTCCCTGGCATCGCCGATCCCATCCCGTACCGCATTACGCACTTTGCCAAGCCTGAGCCCATCCCTAAGCCTCGTGAGCATGAGTTCTGGGATACCTATGTGGCACCGTTGCTTAAAAGTTCGCCCATCGGTGCGCCGGCCGCGGCGACCTCGATTATCGAGGAGCGCGAGCGACTGAACCGCGTGCACTATCCCCAGCGCTACAAGGATGCCGAGCCGGTTGCCGGTCCCGGCGCCTGTGAGTTCTCGCTTGCGTCCGAAGATGTGGCGCAGTCGCTGCTCGATTTAACGCTGGGCGTCTGGTCGCATCTGGTGGCCGATACCGTATGGAATACGCGCGTGAATCAGTACCTGGAGGCGCACGGCGGCAAGCCGTGCGAGGAATTCCGCATTAAAAAGCAGGGCGATTTTGACTGGTTTGGTAAGACGCTCGGCATTGTTTCCATCCCGCGTGCGACCGATCGTCTGTATACCGCTGCGGCACGTTTTGGCAGTATCCCATCCATAAGGAGTATGTGCTCAAGACCATCGGCGTTATGCACGAGATTGTGCGCGAAAACCCCGGTGAGCCCGATCATCCGCCATACCGCCTGCTAACTGAGGAGTTTTTCGATGCAACGTTTACCGAGGTCATCGAGCTGACCGAGGTGGGCTTTGCGACTCGCGTTGCCGCTTCTGACGTCCCCGCAGTCCCTCTGATCACTAGCTGCTAGCTGGCCGGCTTGACGGCGAACAGCTCATCCAATCGACCAATAGCTCCCGCCGCAGGGCATCTTCGGTGGTGCGTTCCTGATCGGTCTTTGGGATGTAGGGGAGCCCTGCCTTTTTATGGATGAGTTCGGCGATGTTGTTAAAGCTCTTCGTGTCTTTGATTTGCTCATAGGTTATCTGGATAACGTCATAGCCCATGCTTGTGAGGGCGGTGGTGCGCTTGGCATCGGAGAGACTTGCGGCTTCGCATCGTGGGCGGAGCGGCTTGGCATTCCAAGATGACGCCCATGCTGTCGGTGTTGCTCTCGATGAGGATATCGGCGTAGCAGCAGGTTTTGTCATACAGTGAGCGCGCGGCGTCGCTGAGTGGGATGCGCACGTTGTTTGCGATGTTGATGCCCATGCCGCCCTCGTTGCGGGGGAGCGAGACAAGCATGGAGGTCTGTACTTCGAAGGGCGAGGCGGTCTGCCCCGTCATGTGCTCGGCCGCCCAGCGCAGTTGTTTAACGCCGCGCAGGCCTGCAGCCTGCTTGGCGAACGCGGCGATATCCGCCGCGCTGAGGAGCGGCGGGCGCTTCCACAAATTGGTGTCATTGCCCTTGGTGTCGACAACACGCTCCCAACCGCAGTTGGGTGGAATGAGCTTAAGCGAAATGGCTTCATCGAGTTGTTGTTGCGTTCGCTCGCAGGGCGTAAACACTGCAAAGGAGCCGCACATCTCGTAGCAAGCCATGAGTAACTGGTTGCGTGAGACCTGCGTGGCAAGGCTGAGCAGCGTGAACTCCGGTGAAGTGACATCAAACCCATGCTCAGTCTGCCTAAACGACCCAGGAGGCGGCTCTTGGGTCAGGAGGTGCGATTTAAACAGGCTTCGCGACCCGGATTGTGCCCGAGTGAATACAAGCCTGTGAAGCGGTGTGTGAAGCAGGTCTTTTACAACTGCATGACTTCCGAGGCCGCAACATCTGCGATCCATATTGCCAAGGCTAATGGCGGGGTAAAGGCCTAATACCTGCGGCGGGATACGGTGATAGTAAAAAGCGGATTGACCGCATAGCGTCAGGTCCATGATATCCTCCTGGTCGAAATGTGCTTTTGGACCGTGCGATGCCAGCGTCAATCCGGAAGTATGCGGCAAAATCTGAATCCTATGAGCAGACCTGGCTTTTAAGGCCAGTTTATCAGGCATTTTGTTGCGAAAAAACAGGGCGTGCTCGGGGGTCTCAGAATTTGCCGCATACTTCCGAAAACCAGGTCGATCTGGCTCCTGCTAAAACGATTTAGCAGCGTCGGGTAAGGTGTGGTTTCGCCATCGGGCGAACACTTTTAGCGCTTGGGACTTTATTTTTGGGCCTCGAAAGGTGGATTTCGCGCTTTTGGTAAAGAAATGGGTGCGTGTTTTGCCGTGTGCCGGCATTGACACAGAAAAAGGGCCCGGAAGGCGAAGCCTTCCGGGCCCTTTGCAATGCAAACATGCTTGCAAGTACGACTTAACGCACCTGAGCGACGTAAGCGACGTTGGTCGAGGAGACCTTGTCCTCGAGCTGGACGCTCATGCGGGGATCGCCGGCGGTAGCGACGGTCAAATCGCCAGCCTCGACGTAGCCGAGCTCCTTAGCGGTCTCGATCGCCTTGACGATCGTGCCGTTGACGGTGCCCTGGGTAATCTCGGCCTGATGCGGGATAACGCCCCAGTACATAATCATCTGCTGGACGGCCCACTCGTGGCGGGAGAACGCGCAGATCGGCATGTTGGGACGGAAGTGCGAGATCAGGCGAGCAGTACGACCGGTGGTCGTCGGCACGGTGATGCACTTGGCGCCAACGGTGGTGGCCATGTTCACAGCGGACATACCCACAACGTTGTTGACAACGCGGGTGCCGTGAGCATCGGCCGGAACCTCGAGCGGAGCGTGGGCCGGGAGGTACTTCTCGGTCTCGAGAGCAATGCTGGCCTGCATCTTGACGGCCTCGACCGGGTACTTACCGGCAGCGGACTCGCCAGAGAGCATGACGGCGTCGGTGCCGTCGTAGATGGCGTTAGCAACGTCGGCAACCTCGGCGCGCGTCGGGCGCGGGTTCTGCTGCATGGAGTCGAGCATCTGCGTAGCGGTGATGACGGGCTTGTAGGCCGCGTTGCACTTGGCGATGATCTCCTTCTGGATGTGGGGAACGAGCTCGGGCTTGATCTCGATGCCCAGGTCGCCACGGGCGACCATGATGCCGTCGGAAGCCTCGAGGATCTCGTCAAAGTTCTCGACGCCCAGGGCGCACTCGATCTTCGGGAAGATCGTCACGTGCTCGCCGCCGTTCTCGCGGCAAAGCTTGCGGATGCCACGGACGGACTCGCCGTCACGGATGAAGGAAGCGGCGATGTAGTCGATGTTCTCGGTCAGGCCAAAGAGGATGTCCTGACGATCGCGCTCGGTGATGGCGGGCAGCGAGATGTTGACGTTGGGCATGTTGACGCCCTTGCGCTCGCCGATCAGGCCGTCATTCTTGACGACGCAGGTCATGTCCTGGCCGTCGACGGACTCGACCTCGAGGGCAACCAGGCCGTCATCGATCAGGATGAGGGAGCCTTCTCGACCTCGGAGGCAGAGCCAGGTAGTCGAGGGAGATGTGCTCAGCGGTGCCGTGGAAATCCTCGGACGTAGCTGAGCGGTGACGACGATCTTATCGCCGGTCTTGACGGCAACCTTCTTGCCGTCGACCAGAAGGCCGGTGCGGACCTCGGGGCCCTTGGTGTCGAGCAGGATGCCGACGGGCAGACCGAGCTCCTTGGAAATACGGCGGACGCGCTCGATGCGACCGTGGTGCTCGTCGTAGGAGCCGTGCGAGAAGTTAAAACGGGCGACGTTCATGCCCGCCTTGATCATCTCGCGGATGGTCTCGTCGCTATCGCAGGCGGGACCCATGGTGCATACAATCTTAGTGCGCTTGTACATTCAGACCTCCATCTGACATCGTCTTGCGCTGATAGATAAACCATAAGAAATAAAACCGTGTTGATTATAACGAAATGCTGACCGAATACCCCATAAAATCGACCGTATGCCGAATTAGAAGTTCATTTTTTGCGGGATAAACGGTATATGAAAAAATTTACCAACCGCTCTAACCGCTGCTATCTGGGCGATATGTCAGTTTGGCGATGTGCCGAAGAAAAAACGTTTTACCAATGTTGAGCATCACACGGTCTGCACCGTTGCGTGCGGACCATATTTCCAAACCGATTGTTTTGGCTAGACGCGTCGCTTTGGGGTACCATAGCTCCACTATCAACTGCCGCTCAGCACGGCAGCCTTGATGAGCCCTTGCCCTTCTCCTGGGAATTATGATCGGGCATCAATCTGCTGAGTGGCCCGAATCCCAGGAGGGGACTCTATATGCAAAAGGAATACCTGTCCGCCGCGGCGGAGGTGCTCAGCGACCAAGGTGTCGATGAGAACCTCGGCCTGAGCAACGACGAGGCGTCTTCGCGCCTCGCCAAGACAGGCCCTAACAAGCTCGAGGAAGCTGAGAAGACGCCGCTGTGGAAGCGTTTCTTTGAACAGATGGCTGACCCTATGGTCATCATGCTGATCGTTGCCGCCGTCATCAGTGCGCTCACGGGCATGGTCAAGGGCGAGCCCGACTTTGCCGATGTTGCCATCATCATGTTCGTCGTTATCGTCAACTCGGTGCTGGGCGTGGTCCAGGAAGCCAAGAGCGAGGAGGCCCTCGAGGCCCTGCAGGAGATGAGTGCGGCGCAGTCCAAGGTGCTACGCGACGGCAAGCTCGTGCACCTGCCGAGCGCCGAGCTCGTGCCCGGCGACGTGATCATGCTCGAGGCGGGCGACTCCGTCCCGGCCGACTGCCGCGTGCTCGAGAGCGCCACGATGAAGATCGAAGAGGCCGCGCTCACCGGCGAGTCCGTGCCCGTCGAGAAGCATGCCAACGTGATCGAGCTCGTCGCCGGCACCGACGACGTGCCGCTCGGCGACCGTAAGAACATGTGCTATATGGCTCCACCGTCGTGTACGGCCGTGGTCGCGCCGTCGTGGTCGGCACCGGCATGAACACCGAGATGGGCAAGATCGCCGGCGCCCTGGCCGAGGCCAAGGAAGAGCTCACGCCGCTGCAGGTGAAGCTCGCCGAGCTCAGCCGCATCCTCACCATCATGGTTATCGTCATCTGCGTCGTCATCTTTGGCGTTGATATCATCCGCCACGGCGTGGGCAACGTTCTTACCGACCCGACTGCCTGCTAGACACCTTTATGGTTGCCGTCTCGCTCGCCGTCGCCGCCATCCCCGAGGGCCTGGTTGCCGTCGTGACCATCGTCCTTTCGCTTGGCGTGACCAAGATGGCCAAGCGCCAGGCGATTATCCGCAAGCTCTCTGCTGTCGAGACCCTTGGCTGCACACAGACCATCTGCTCCGACAAGACCGGTACCCTTACCCAGAACAAGATGACCGTCGTCAAGCACGAGCTCGCTGCGCCCAAGGAGAAGTTCCTGGCCGGCATGGCGCTGTGCTCCGATGCTCAGTGGGACGAGGAGCTGGGCGAGGCCGTGGGTGAGCCGACTGAGTGCGCGCTCGTCAACGACGCCGGCAAGGCGGGCCTCACTGGCCTGACTGCCGAGCACCCGCGCGTGGGCGAGGCCCCGTTTGACTCGGGCCGCAAGATGATGTCCGTGGTCGTCGAGACCCTTGACGGCGAGTATGAGCAGTACACCAAGGCGCGCCCGACGTGGTGATCGGCCTGTGCACCCATATCTACGAGGGCGATAAGGTCGTCCTCCTGACCGAGGAGCGTCGCGCCGAGCTCGTGGCCGCCAACAAGGCCATGGCCGACGAGGCCCTGCGCGTACTGGCGCTGGCAAGCCGCACCTACACCGAGGTCCCGGCCGACTGCAGCCCCGCTGCGCTCGAGCATGACCTGGTCTTCTGCGGCCTATCCGGCATGATTGACCCGGTCCGTCCCGAGGTGGCCGACGCCATCCGCGAGGCCCACGATGCCGGTATTCGCACCGTCATGATCACGGGCGACCATATCGACACTGCCGTGGCCATTGCCAAGCAGCTGGGCATCGTCGCCGATCGCAGCCATGCCATCACCGGTGCCGACCTCGATCGCATGAGCGACGAGGAGCTCGACGCGCACATCGAGGACTACGGCGTGTACGCCCGCGTCCAGCCCGAGCACAAGACACGCATCGTCGAGGCCTGGAAGTCGCGCGACCAGATCGTGGCCATGACGGGCGACGGCGTCAACGACGCCCCGTCCATCAAGCGCGCCGACATTGGCGTGGGCATGGGCATCACCGGCACCGACGTCACCAAGAACGTCGCCGACATGGTACTTGCCGATGACAACTTCGCTACCATCATCGGCGCCTGTGAAGAGGGTCGTCGCATCTACGACAACATCCGCAAGGTCATCCAGTTCCTGCTTTCGGCTAACCTTGCCGAGGTCTTCTCGGTGTTTATCGCCACGCTCATCGGCTTTACCATCTTCCAGCCGGTGCAGCTGCTGTGGGTGAACCTGGTTACCGACTGCTTCCCTGCGCTCGCGCTGGGCATGGAGGACGCCGAGGGCGACATCATGAAGCGCAAGCCGCGCAACGCCAAGGATGGTGTCTTTGCCGGACATATGGGTCTGGACTGCGTGGTCCAGGGCCTAATCATCACCGTGCTGGTGCTGGCGAGCTTCTTTGTGGGCGTGTACTTTGACATGGGCTACATCCACATCGCCGATATGATCGCCGGCAATGCCGACGAGGAAGGCGTGATGATGGCGTTCATCACGCTCAACATGGTCGAGATTTTCCACTGCTTCAATATGCGCAGCCGTCGTGCGTCGCTGTTCACCATGAAGAAGCAGAACAAGTGGCTGTGGCTTCCGCCGCTCTGGCACTGGTGCTGACGGTGATCGTGACCGTGCAGCCGACGCTTGCCGAGATGTTCTTTGGCCCTGTGACGCTTGAGTCAAGGGCGTTCTTGCCGCGCTGGGCCTGGCCTTCCTGATCATCCCGCTGATGGAGATCTACAAGGCGATCATGCGCGCGGTCGAGAAGGAGTAAGTTAACCTGTCCGGGCCCGCCCCTGCGTGTTTTCTTCTTCGCTGGTCCTCGCGCTTCGCGCTGCGGGATCGCTCAGAAGAAACCCCTCCCGGCGGGCGGGCCTTCGGATAACCTCTCGGGACCATTGGCTGAGGGAAAGTATGTGAGTCGGTCGAGCATTTGCTCGGCCGACTCTTTTTGTGGGTAAAATACCTGCTCAGTTGTGATTTATGGTGCTGGGAGGCGCTTGTGGGCAAGGCTAAGGCTAAGGCGAAGAAAAAGACGACGGGGGCGCGGGCTAAGCGCGATCGTCGTCGGAAGCTCGCGACCGAGGCTCCCGCATCTGCTGAGGAGTTGCTGGCGAGTGTGCCGGGGCTTGACGCGCTGCGGGACGTTCCGGCGTTTGATGACCTGCCGGTCGATGAAGCCAGCAGGCTGCCTTTGATGATTTCTGCGCGCATGCCGAGGAGCCCGAGCAGATGCAGCTTGGCGCCGTGGTGCGCTTGGATCGTGGGTTTCCGCTGGTGGCGACTGCCGACGATACCTTCCGCGCCGAGCATGCCGTGGGATTTGCCAAGTCGCGCGGTGGGGACGAGGTCCTGCTGCCTGCCGTGGGCGATCGTGTGGCGGTGCGCCGCGCTCCCGGGCACGATATGGGCGTGATTGAGTGCGTGCTGCCGCGCCGTACGAGCTTTGAGCGTTGGCGCGGCCGTGCCCGCGGAGAGCGCCAGGTGCTCTGCTCCAACGTGGATAGCGTGCTAATCGTGCAGGCGCTCGGTGCCGGCGAGGTGCTGCTCGACCGTGTGGCGCGCTCGCTGGTGTTGGCGCTCGACTGCGATGCCGAGCCGGTGGTGGTGCTCACCAAGGCTGACCGCTGCGATGCCGAGGAACTCGAGCGCGATCTGGACCGCGTGCGCCGCCTGGTGGGTCCGAACGTGCGCGTGATCGTGACGTCCTCTGCCGAGGGCCGCGGCCTGGACGAGGTCCGTGCCTGCGTGCCTGCCGGGAGCTGCGCCATGATTCTGGCGAGTCGGGTGCCGGCAAGTCGACGCTGCTCAATGCACTGCTGGGCCACGATACGTTGGCGACCGGCGGTGTGCGCGAACGCGACGACCAGGCCGTCACACTACCGTCGCGCGCGTGATGGTGGCGCTGCCGGGCGACGCCGGCGTGATCGCCGATGCCCCGGGTCTGCGCAGTTTGCCGCTCGTGGGTCACGAGCGGGGTCTGGCGCGCGCCTTCCCCGAGATTGTCGAGGCATCGCGCGCGTGTCGGTTTGGCGATTGCACGCACACCCATGAGCCGGGTTGCGCCGTTCGCGAGGCCGAGGACGCCGGGCAGATTGACAGCCTGCGTCTGGAAACGTTCCAAAACCTGGCGTCATCCATGCGCGTGAGTGCTCAAATGCTCGATCCCGATGTCCATCTGTAATTGATTTTTCCTATGACAGCCGTCTCCCAACTGTTCGGGAGACGGCTTTTTTGCTGTGGAAAAGCCTCGAAACATGCAGTTTGCTGACGTGCTGACCAAAACCTTGCCACGAGCTTGACGGGCTGGTCAGTTTTTGGTCAGCGATTGGTTTGACATCGAAAACCAAGATCGCGATTGTGCCGCTTTGCACTCTGACCGCCCAGACAATGGTGGTACGGGCATTCGCCCGGCACTGCCATGAGAGGAGCGGCCGTGAACAAGAGCAAGCGCATCGCCATCAGTCTGGTCGCGGGTGTGCTCGCTGCTCTGCTTTGCATGGTTTACGGCTCGTCGATCCGCTCGCAAGCCGAACAGGTCCAGGCTGAGACCTTGGCCAAGTACGGTGGCGATCGCGTCGAGGTATGCGTCGCGGCGCGCGATATCGATGTGGGCGAGACCCTCGATGAGACCAATGTCATAACCCAGGAATGGCTGACGAGTCTGCTGCCGCGTGACGCGGCGACCGAGCTGCGCCAGGTGCGCGGCGACGTGACGACTTCGCGTATTCCCAAAAACGCCGTGATCTGCAATGTCTACACCAAGGCCGAGAGCCGCAAGCTCGAGGCGCCTAAGGGCAAGGTTGCCGTTTCGGTGGCGGTCGATGCCGAGCACTCGGTCGGCGGTGCCACGGGCGTGGGCAGCTACGTGGACGTGTACGTGCAAAAGGACGGCGTGACCGATCGGCTGTGCGGCGCGCACGTGATCGATACCAGTGAGGATTCCGGTGCCACGCGCGAGGGCAAGATCGAATGGGTGACGCTGGCGGCTGACCCCGAAGACGTCAAGGAACTGCTGGGAGCCTCGGGCAAGGGAACGGTCAGCTTGACGATTCCCGCCACGGCGCGCGGCAAAAAGAGCGGAGGCGACGAGTGATGAAGGCGATCTGGCTTGCGTGCTGCGCGTGCGGCGATTACGGGCTGTTGCAGCGGGAAGTCGAGGGCCGTGATGTGGGTGCACAGGTGCTTCGCGTGGGTGACCTGGACGGGCTGGTTTCCATGGCGCGGGCGTTTCCGTCGCGCCGCGGGGCTGCCATCATCGCGGCGTCTCTGTTTGATACCGAAGATGTGCGCAAGACTGTTGCGCGCCTGACGGCCGAAGGCGCGTGAGTCGCGTGGTCGTGTTGATAGAAGCGCTCGATCCGTCGGATATCGAGGGGCTGTTTCGCGCGGGGGCGACCGAGGTCATCGCTGCACACAGTATATGCGGCAACGGGCGCGCGGGCGAGGGAGCGGTTGATTCCGATCGGCGCATGACGATTGAGCCCGATGCTTTTGTTGATAGGGAACCCGGGGCGCCTCGCGCTACAAGAGGCCCGCGTGTTGATGATTATGGAAAAGCGGAAGCCGAGCATGGTCGGCGCCCCCGGAACCCCCTTGTATGCGATGACGCTGGAGGGCCGGCGCAGCATGCTGGCGACTCCCCGGCAGTAGATATGGGATACGTGCACGGCGTGAATCTGGCGGATGAACTCGACGAAGTTGAGGCCTTGCCGGGTGCGGCGAGTTGTCGCTGATGCAGCATGAGCAGATTGCGCAGAACGAGCCTGCCTCGCAGACCGAACAAGCAGCCATGCCGGCTTGGACGCAGCACGTGGTTGCGGCGGGGGAGACGGGGACGCTGTCACCGACGCCCGCCTCGCCGCCTCCGATGCCGCCGGCAGACGCTGCCGCTTCGCCGCATCGAGCTCCGGTCATCTGCGCCATTTCGGGTTCGGGCGGTTGCGGCAAGTCGACGATCGTTGCCACCATGGCACACACATCGTCGCTGTTGGGCTTGCGTGCCGCCGTGCTCGACCTGGACCTGATGTTTGGAAACCTTTACGACTTGTTAGGTGTCGATGCTCCGCGCGATATGGCGGCACTTATCGAGCCGTCGGCGGCGGGCACGCTCACCGAGCCGGATATCGTAGCCACATCGATGCGCGTGGCACCGGGCGTTACGCTCTGGGGTCCCGTCGCGGCGCCCGAGCAAGCCGAGCTCATGGCACGTCCGGTGGAGCTACTGCTTGATGTTCTGCGTCGCGAATCCGACGTGGTCTTTATCGATACCTCGGTCTTTTGGGGCGACGCCGCGGCGGCTGCGGTGGCGGCGAGCGACCGTTGCCTGGTCGTTGGCGATGCGGCGGTGTCGTCCGCGGCATCGGCATCGCGCGTCATTGAACTGGCAGGTCGAGTAGGTGTGCCGCGCACGCGCATGAGCGCCGTGTTCAACCGGTTCGGTGCGCGCGGGGCAGACGAGGACGTCGCCATGCGCTTTGAGATTGCCTGTGCGTTGGGCTCCAAGATTCGTATCGCCGATGGCGGGCAGGATCTCGCCGCGCTCATGGCGTTTGGGCGCGCTGACGAGGCAGTGGGGCAGACCAGCGCTTTTGCGACTAGCGTGCGCGAGGCCACGCGCGAGATGCTCGTGGAACTGGGGTGCGCCGTCGGTCCTTGGAGCGATATGGTCGCCGACCGTGCAACGCGCACCGAACGCCTGCGTATCCGCCTTCCCTGGTCGCGCGAGGGTGATCAGCGATGAGCCTGCAAACGAGGATTAAGGCTGCCGGCGCTGCGGCGGCGGCAGCGCCTGTAGATGCGGGGCGTCGCCGCGCCGTGAAACGACGCGCCAAGCGCGCCGTGATGGACCGCATGGGTTACGACGAAGTGGCGCGTATCAGCGCCTATATCGACCCGGCACTTGCCCGCTCGGAATTGCGTCCTGCGGTGGAGGCGGCGCTCAATGTTGAGGAGCCGACCGATCTCGCGACGCCCGAGCGCGAAACCATCATCGACGAGATTTTGGATGACGTGGTGGGCTTGGGGCCGTTGCAGCCGCTCATCGAGGACGACACCGTTACCGAGATCATGATCAACGGCTGTCGCTCGGCTTTCTTTGAACGCGGCGGCGTCTTGTACCCCATCGAGCATGCGTTTGAGGATGATGAGCAGATCCGTGTGCTTATCGACCGCATTATCTCGCCGCTCGGCCGTCGTATCGACGAGCGTAGCCCCATCGTCAACGCCCGCCTCAAAACGGGCTATCGCGTCAACGCGGTGATTCCGCCTGTGGCGATTGACGGACCGATTCTCACCATCCGAAAGTTCTCGGACCGTATCTGCTCGCTGGACGAGCTTGTGGGGCTGGGGTCGCTGCCGCTTTGGTATGCGCAGCTGCTGTCGTGCGCGGTGTCGCTGCGACAGGACCTGGCGGTTGCGGGAGGCACGGGATCTGGTAAGACCACCCTGCTCAACGCGTTGTCATGTGAGATTTCCACCGGCGAGCGCATCGTGACGATCGAGGACTCTGCCGAGCTCAAGTTTGCGCATCATCCGCACGTGGTGCGCCTAGAGGCGCGCGAGGCTTCAATTGAGGGTGAAGGCGCGGTGACGATCCGCGACCTGGTAACTAATGCCCTGCGCATGCGCCCCGACCGCATCGTGGTGGGCGAGGTGCGCGGTGCCGAGTGCTGCGACATGTTGCAGGCCATGAACACGGGCCACGACGGGTCGCTCACCACACTTCATGCGGGTTCAGAACAGGAGACCGTGGTGCGTCTGACGTTGCTTGCACGTTATGGCATCGACCTGCCGAGTGAGCTCATCGAGGAGCAGATTGCATGCGCTCGACGGTATCGTGATGTCCGAGCGCCACGCCGATGGCAGGCGCTTCGTCTCCTCGTATTCGGGGGTGCGACGCGCCGCATCGGGCGGCGTAGAGCTCGAGCGCTATGTGACGTTCGATGCCGCCGAGCGCACCTGGACGCTTGACCGCGAGCCGCCGTTTATCGCAGAAGGCCTGCGGTCGGGGACGCTCACACAAGAGGAGGTGGACGAATGGAGATCGCTGTGCCCCTCGTCGTAGGGGGCTTGGCAGGGCTTTCTGTCGCGACGGCGTGCGGGGCGGAACCTCGTGTGCCGCAAGTACCGCCGGCGGAGCTGGCACGTCAGGCGCTCGAGACGGTGGCAGAGAAGCTGCCGCGTGAGCTGGTGGAAAACGATCTGCTGAAAAAGATCGCCCGTTCGTGGGCATCGCTGGCTCCGGCGCATCGCCTTGGCCTCGTGATCGAGGATGCTTCGGGATGTTTGGCGTTTCTGCTGCTATCGAGCGGTGTCTGCTGCGTTTTACTAACGATGGTGTCGTTATCGCCCCTCGGATTTGCCTTGGGACTTGTTGCTCCGTTTGCCGTTGGTGCCGCTCGGGATGGCTTTGAGAGCCGGCGCGAGCAACACGATGCAGAAGAGGCAATGCCCGAGGCGTTTACCGCACTTTCCATGTCGCTTGCCTCGGGACATTCGCTGGCCCAGGGCATGCGCTTTGTGGGCGCTCATGCGCAAGAGCCAGTGCATAACGAGTTTTTGCGGGTGGCGGCGGCGATCGATTGCGGCATCTCGGCGACCGACGCGCTCGATGACTTGCTCGTGCGTATCGACGCCCCCGGTCTTTCGCTTGTGACCTTGGCGCTTAAGGTGTCTCAGCGCACCGGCGCTCCGCTTGCCGACTTACTGTCCGAGGCGTCGAGCATGGTGGGGGAGCGCATTGAGCTCAAGCGCCGCCTGGATGTTAAGACGTCGCAGGCTCGCATGTCTGCGCATATGGTCGCGGCGATGCCGGCGGGCATGTGCGCGGTGTTGGCGCTGCTTTCGGCAGATTTTCGTCGCGGTCTTGCGACGCCTGCCGGCGCGGGCGCTGTGGTGCTGGGTCTTGCCCTCAACGCCGTTGCCTGGTGGTTATCCGGCGCATTATGCGGGTGGAGCTATGAGCGCCTCGGTTGCAGTTGCGGCTTGCCTGTGCGCCTGAGTGTATTTGTCGCGACGGGTTTTGATCGGGCGGATGCACGCAAGATCGCAGGGGCCTGCAAGCGCGAGGCGGTGCTGGTCGCTGCCGCTGGTCGCTCGGTGTCGATGCTCTGACCGCGCGAGTGAAGGGCGCGGTTGGAGCGGGCGGCCCGGCGCGAGTGTCGCTCGGCGAAGTGTCCGAGATGATCGATGTTGTGCGCTTGGGTCTTTCGGCCGGTCTTTCGTTTGATGCGGCGCTTGAGATTTTCTGCGCCAACCGCCGGTCAGTGCTGGCTCTTCGCCTTGAGCGCGCCTGCATGGCGTGGCAGGTGGGCGTGGGCACGCGTGAGGACGAGTTGTTGGCCGCCGCGCGCGACCTGGACGTGCGAGCGCTCGAGACCTTTGCCATCACGGTGGGGCAGGCGCTCGCCCTGGGTGCCCCACTTGCCGAGACACTGGCCGCTCAAAGTCGCGAGATCCGTGCGACTCATCGCGCCGCGGTCGAGCGCGAGATCGAGCGTGCGCCCGTCAAGCTGCTGATTCCCACCGGCACGCTCATCTTGCCGGCGTTGCTTCTGTCCATATTGGGCCCGCTGCTGGGGGCAGGCGGGATGATGTAGGGAGGAATACATGAACACGATGACTGACGCTGCTGGCAAGGTCCAGGGCTGGGCGTTTTGCCGGGCGGCACATGTTCGTCAGCGCGCCAAGGAACTATTGCAGGAGGAGAGTGCACAGGGTACCACCGAGTATGCCATCTTGGTCGGCGTGCTCGTGGTGATCGCGATTATCGCCATCGTCGCATTTAAGGGCAAGGTCCAAGATCTATGGAACGCTATCAGCGAGGGCATCAACAGCCTGTAGAGGGCGAGCGCCCCGTCGGGGTGCTGCTGGTGTTTGCTTGCCTGACCGTGGCGATAGCGGCGGTGCTTTGGGGGCTTAACGCCGCGCGGCAGCAGCGTCCTGGGACCGCCTCCGATTTGGGCTCAGATTCGGCGGTGGCGTCTCAAAAAGATGAGATGCGAGATGCGGACGATTCGGATGTCGCTGTCACGGCGCAAACCTTTCTGCGGACGCTCGACAAGCGGTCTGGCACTGCGACGGATTCGCCTGAGGGCAACGCGATTGCGGTTCGGCTTGCATGGTCCGAGGACCGACCGATGACCGAAGCGGCGGCGGATATGCTGCGTGCCTATCGCGAGGTACCCACGGCGCAACTTGCTCTGAGCGGCTATCTCGACATCAAGGGAAACGTGTGGGGCGCCATCGTGCGCGACGAACGCGGCTGGGTCGATATGGTGACAATTGCCGCGGATGCTGGCGATGCTTCGTGTCATCTGCGCGCCGTGCGCCTGAGCCCGCAGGCAACGGACTCAAAGGAGGGATCGTGAAATGCATGATGTCCTGCGTGAGGAATCTGCCCAGGCGACGGTCGAATACGCCATCGTCACGGTGGCGCTGTTATCGATCGTGCTGGCGATCGCGGGACTTTGGCGTGCCGGCACCGATGGGCGCTTGGCGGCGCTGGTTGAGCGGGCGGCATCCCATGGCGTTGCCTCGACGTCGGTTATCGACGCCGCTGCGGCCGCTAAGGACATCGCGTTGTATTGATGCCGCGCGCGAGGACCGGGCGCAGTCTACGGTCGAGGCCGCTTTTTTGCTGCCGACGTTTCTGACACTCATCCTTCTCGCGCTGCAACCGGTGTGCCTGCTCTATACGCGCGCGGTCATGGAGTCTGCCGCCGCCGAGACCGCGCGGCTCATGACCACGACGACGGCGGAGGACGACGATCTTAAGGAGTTCGCCCGCCGCCGACTTGCCGCAGTGCCCAACGTTTCGATCTTTCATGCCGGCGGGCCGTTGTCGTGGGATATCGAGCTTGGCCGGGCCGGTGCGGGTGGCGTCTCGTCCGTGTCCGTTTCCGGCGAGGTCAAGCCGTTGCCTGTGATCGGTGCGTTTGCGCAGGCTATGGGTGGTACCGCCGAGGGCGGCTACGTTGAGCTCAAGGTCGATGTCTCGTATCAATCGCGTCCCGAATGGCTGGAGGGAGATTATGATTCGTGGATTGCTGCATGGGATTAAGCGTTTCTGGTCTAGACGCGTTTTGACGCACCGTCCGAGCCGCCATCGCAAGCGAGGCGGCTTTATGGGTCGAGCCGGTGTCGATCTGTTTATCGAAGACGGCGCCTATACCACGCTTTCTTCTGCCGTGGTCATCCTAGTGGTGCTCACATTGTTGTTTTCGTCGACCGCGGCGATATGGAGCATGTCGCGTGCCGGGGATACCCAGGTGGCGGCTGATAGCGGCGCGCTGGCGGGTGCCAACGTAGTGTCGTCCTATCACACGGCTGCCACGGTGGTTGATGCGAGCATCTTGAGTCTGGGGCTGGCGGGGTTTGCCACGATCGGGACGGGCCTGGTCGCCATCCTCATCCCGGGTGCCGAGCCGGTTGCCGGCAATATGGTCGACACCGGGATTGAGATCATTAAAACGCGCAACAAGTTTGCCAAAAGCGCATCGGAAGGCTTACAGAAAATCGAGACGGCCCTGCCGTATCTGATCGCCGCGCGTGCCACGCAGGCGGTGTCGGCGCAGAATACCGATAGTGTGACCTATACCGGTACGGCGCTTGCCGTGCCCAGGACATCCGAGTCTGACTTCGCTGCGCTCAAAGGATCAGAGATCTCGACCGATACCATTAAAGACACATCAGATGATTTAGAGGGTGCGGCCGAGGAGCTGCGGAAGGCTTCTGAGGACACGGCGAAGGCTAAAGAGCGTGCTTGGCTGGTGGATTGTGGTGGGTCTGACAAGGGCTCGGTCGGCAGCTGTTCTTGCATGTGGGAGCGTGCGAAAAGCCTAACGGATCTCTCCGGTGTTCAAAATCCGCATTACTCATCGAGCGTTACGTGGGAGCCCCAAGTTGCCCTTGATCGCGCGAAGGACTACTACCATTGGCGTCTGACAAATGAGAAGCCCCACGGCTCGAGTGTCGAGATGAAGGCAGAGTCTGCGGCGCGTAAGGCGTTTTATACCTATGCGAGCGCGGAGGTCGATCGGGCACATATAACCGAGAACGGAGACAGGGTCTCCTCCTATATTCCGCTGCTGCCGCGCAACTCTGATGAGGTTCGGGCGACGGAACTCTATACCGATGCGGTGTGGCCGACTAGCGTGAACGATGACAAGGCGTATCTGCATTACGGGACGACCTGCCCTAACTATAAGAAAGGGACGCCGAGCGGATTTGCTTCGGTTGCCGATTACGATGGACAGGATAAATGCAGCAAATGCCATTTTGGCGTTTTGTCGCTTGGTGCCGTTGCGGCGCCTTCAACCTCTATCGAAAACGGCTTCGAGTATCACTTTGACAAGTTTAAAGACGCCCTGGAGACTACGTCGACTGTCGCAACAAGGAGCTCGAGCTCGAGCGTCAGACCGAGGACGAAGCCGACCGTGCGGGCAATGCGTTCGATACCGCCATCAAAGAACTTTCCGGTGAGCGTCCGCGTATCGCTCCGCCCGGTCGCAACGGCGTGGTTGCCTTTGCGGTTTCGGGTGCCATCTCGAGCCCCGATGAACTCAACTCTTCGTTTAACACGGCAGTCAGGCTTGGCGATCGCGGTGCCATCTCTGCCGCGGTGCTGGCGCCCGATGAGGCGACGGCGCAAAACAACGTGCTTTCGCGATTTTTCTCGACATTGAAGGAACGCTCGGGCGGCGCTGCCGGTGTGCTCGACGGCGTCATGGATGTTTGGGGGCGGCTGCTTGTGGGATACGGAGACATCCAAGGTTCGGCCGACGAACTTATGGACGAGATGATTAAGGGCCTAGGAGGGGGCAACGGCGCGTTGGGCTCCATTGCATCGTGGCTCGGCGATACCGTTTCGGCGTCCGTGGCGGCGCTGGGTTTGGAACCGTGCGACTTGCGCCTGCGAAAGCCGGTGCTGACCGATTCCGCCAACGTCATTAAGAGTCCGGGGTCTGACATTGCCGGTTTCTCTCAAGCGCAAGACAAGCTGCGAAGTATTCCGTTGGGCGTGACCGATCCCAAGGCGCTTTGCGAAGCGCTGGAATATCAAGTCGAGCGCACCATCAGCGGCACGACGTTCACGCTTGCGGAGATTCCGCTGCCCGGCGGCGGTTCCATCCCACTTACCGTCGATGTCACCACACTGGCGGGTGCCCTGGGCGGTGGGTCGTAATGGGCATCCGCACGCGTCTGTGCGAGGAGCGCGCCCAGGCGACGGTCGAGATGGCCGTGGTCACGCCCGTCCTGCTGGTTCTGGCGCTTATCGTGTACAACGTCATGGTCTTTGCCGGTGCGGTCGCACGCTTCGATCGCGTGGTGCCCGATATCGTGCTAGCACATGCCGTGGCGCCGAGCGGGGAGGGCGATGGCAGCTCCATCGATGCTTCCGCGACCGTTCAGGCTCAGATCCAACATGCCATGGAAGGCTATGACTTGCTGATCGAGGTCTCGAGCGAACAGGGTGCGACGACATCGGATGGCGGTTTGCTTTCGCTTTCCGGCACGTTTAGGACCTATACCTGCACCATGCGCTATGAGCCGTGGCCGAGCTCGCTCAGCATCGCCGGCGTTTCGCTGGGGGCACCGGCAAAGTTGTCACACGAGCGCGCGGTGACGGTCGATCCGTGGCGTCCGGGGGTGGTCATGTGACCGCGGTCTCGTCCTACATCGCCTACGCGCGGGCACTCAATAGGCTGGGCTGGACGCGGCCGAGTTTGCGGTGGCGGAGTCGTTTGCCGTGCGCCTGCGCGGCATGCTGGGACGGTGTCCGGTTGCCGCCAACGGTCTGCCGCTCGTCATGGCGTTTCCACGCTGCTCTTCGGTCCACACGTGTTTTATGGCCTATCCCATCGACATCGCCTTCATCGATCGCGACGGCAATATCCTCGCGCGCTACGAAAGCGTTCGTCCTTGGCGCACGTGCTCCTGCCCCGGCGCCTGGGCCGCACTAGAGCGTCCTTCAATCATTGTTTCGATCCCTGCTCTCCAACGCGTGCCGGCTTAAGAATTGGCGACAGCGGACTTTCGTCATACGAAATTGGGTAAGATGGAGGAGAAGATGCATGGATGTTGAGATCCATCCCAACGCTAAAAAGCACCTGACGGAAAAGCAGGTGCTTAGCGCTTGGCTTGCGGTTACTGAGTGCATTCGTCGCGAGCCGAAGGGCGAGCGCTGAGATGGCTTGCGATTGGATGGCTCCCAGACGGACGAAGCGTGGAGCTTGTCGCGGTCGAGCTTGTCCGTGGGGCTTATCATTCATGCCTTGTCTCCAGTCCAGAAGAAATTTTGGCAGGAGATTGAACGGGCTCGGCAAAGGGGTCGATGATGGGCAAGACGTATACGGCCGCTAATGGTCAGGTTGTAACGGATGAAATGATTGACGCGTGGTGCGAGTCGTACGAGCGCGGAGAGTTTCCGGATGGCGAACACACCGTTGGTGGGATCGTGCATGGACGGCCCCCACTCTCAGGTGAGGGGACGGCAACGCTGTCGGTCAAGATTCCTCTGGGAATGAAGGAGGCCATTCGTCGACGGGCGGCTGCCGAGGGGATGACTCCAAGTGAGTTTGCCCGTGCGGCTCTGAGCGAAAAACTTCTTGCTGCCGCTGATGCCTCTGACGTGCCGATTTAAAGAACCGAGGCTGTGCTCAAAAACTTTTTTAAAATTCTCGGTTGACCGGAACGCGTCCTTGGTTATACTAATCAAGCCTTGAAACAAGGCACACCTCAAATGGCTGGGTAGCTCAGTTGGTAGAGCAGAGGACTGAAAATCCTCGTGTCAGGGGTTCGATTCCCTTCCCCGCCACCTTGAATTGACTAGGACCTCTGCAAAGGGGTCCTTTTCTTTTATGCAGCTCCCACATGGAATCGAACCCCGTGAGGGCGCGGAGCTGAGTAAACGCGTAAGCGTTTGCCAGCGCAGCTCGCAAGGCGCGTAAGCGCCGCAGCGGTCCGTCCGCGCAGCGCGCGGACGCGATTCCCTTCCCCGCCACCTTGAATTGACTAGGACCTCTGCAAAGGGGTCCTTTTCTTTTATGTAGGGTTCTGCGGAAACTGCGTCCCAGAACAAGGGCTCAGAACGGGACACACTTTCCGGGTGCCTGCCTCCGGCGCGCGTACACACCTCGTCGCACCATTCCGAGCCCGCCCGCCCCAGACATTCCTCCCACTTTCGCGTCACTTTACAGACCGTTCGGTCGCCTGTCCGCACACGCGGGTATACTCAAAACGATACTTATCCTATGCAATACGATGCGGGTTCGACCTGCATGATCCGAAGGGGGCAGTGATGGAGAGGATACTCGGCGTTAATCTCTCTGGCTGGTTTATTCCCGAGCCTTGGGTGACCCCGTCGCTGTACGCGGCGACCGGTGCATCCAACGCGGCCGAGCTACAGGAGGCCATGGGTACCGCCGCCTATAACGAGCGCATGCGCCGCCATTACGAGACGTTTGTGAGCGAGGACGATTTTCGCCGCATGGCGCAGATTGGCCTCAATGCCGTGCGTCTGCCGGTGCCTGGTATGCCTTTGGCTCACAGGGGTCCGATGCGTCCTACATCTCGGTTGTCGACTACATTGACCGTGCAATTGAGTGGGCTGCCAAGTACGACATCCGCGTGCTGCTCGATCTGGCAACCGTGCCCGGTGGCCAGGGCGATTCCAACGATTCGCCCACCACGCCGGAGGCTGTCGCCGAGTGGCATTCGTCCACCAACGGCCGTCATGTCGCACTCGACGTGCTCGAGCGCTTGGCCGATCGCTATGGCGAGGCCGAGAGCCTGCTGGGCATTGAGCTGCTGGACACGCCGCAGATGAGCGTTCGCAAGAGCCTCTTCACCATGACGGATGGCATTCCGGCCCACTACCTGCGCAATTTCTATCGCGATGCCTACGAGCTCGTTCGTTCGTATATGCCCGAGGATAAGATCGTCGTCTTCTCGTCGTCGGGGCATCCCAGCGAGTGGAAGCATTTTATGCGCGGCGCCAAGTACAAGAACGTCTACATGGACCTTCACCTGTACCATTACCGCGACGAGTACGCGCTCGACATTACGAGCCCCCGCGGGCTGACGACGGCGATTTCGCGTAACAAGCGCGAGCTTAAAGAAGCGATTTCGACTGGGTTCCCCGTGCTGGTGGGCGAATGGTCGGGTGCGGCGATCTTTGCCAACTCGTCGGTTACGCCCGAGGGCCGCAATGCCTACGAGCGCGTGTTTATCGCCAACCAGCTGGCTTCGTTTGCGCCGGCTGCCGGTTGGTTCTTCCAAACGTGGAAGACCGAGAAGCGCATTGCAGCATGGGACGCCCGCGCGGCGCTTGGTACGCTCGAGCGCGGCATGATTGAATAGGTTGATATGACGCAAAACAGCGCCCATACGGGCAAACTCTATGTGGTCGGCACGCCCATCGGCAACCTAGGCGACCTGTCCCCGCGCGTTGGCGAGGCTTTTGCCGCCGCCGATGCCATTTGCTGCGAAGACACGCGTGTGACGTCAAAGCTGCTGATGCACCTGGGCATTTCCAAGCCGCTTGTCCGTTGCGACGAGAATGTGATCGCTAGCCGCGCTGCCGGCCTGGTCGACCGTCTGCTGGCGGGGGAGACCCTCGCCCTTGCCTCGGACGCCGGCATGCCGAGCGTGTCCGATCCCGGCCAGGCGCTGGTCGAGGCGGCGCGTGAGGCCGATGTGCCCGTCGAAGTTATTCCCGGGCCTCTGCTTGCGTCACGGCGCTTGTTTCGTCCGGCATTCCCTGCGAGCATTTTTTCTTCGAGGCTTTTTGGGCCGAAAGCACGGCGACCGTGTGCGCCGTTTGCAGCGCCTTGCCGTGGTGCCTGGCGCACTCATCTTCTACGAGTCTCCACATCGTATCGTGGCGACGCTCGAGGCCGTGGCGGAGGTCTTTCCCCAGCGTGAGGTCGCCGTCTGCCGCGAACTCACCAAGCTGCACGAGGAGGTCTTGCGCGGGCCCGCTGACCAGCTTGCCGAGGAGCTGCGTGCTCGCGGCGAGGTAAAGGGCGAGATTGCGCTGGTCATCGCGCCGCCGAGCGAGGACGAGGAGGCCGGCATCGCGCCGGTTGGCGCTGCGGTAGCGGATCCCGACGATGCCCTGCGCGAGGATATCCGCACCGCGCTCGAGGAGGGGGAGCCCGCCTCTGCGGTGGCCAAGCGCCTGTCTCAGAAGTATTCGCGCCGCAAGCGCGATGTCTATGCCATGGTGCTCGATATGCAATAGATGGAGGATATCCAGCCCTTGCGCTAGAATCATCCCCTGTATGCAACGTTTTTCTGGAGGACAAACCCCATGGATCAAAGCAAGCCTTCGTTCTTTATCACGACGCCCATCTACTACGTCAACGCCGATCCGCACCTGGGCACGGCTTATTCCACCATCATCGCCGACGTTCAGGCTCGCTATCGCCGCTCCGCCGGCTATAACGTCAAGTTCCTGACCGGCATGGACGAGCACGGCGAGAAGGTCGCCGAGGCCGCTGCCAAGCACAACATGACGCCGCAGGAGTGGACCGACAGCCAGGCTCCGCACTTCAAGGAGCTTTGGAGCAAGCTCGAGATCTCCAACGACGACTTCATTCGCACCACCGAGCCGCGCCAGCATCACGCCGTGCAGTATCTGTGGGAGCGCATGAAGGAGTCCGGCTACCTGTATAAGGGCAGCTATGACGGCTGGTACTGCGTGCCCGACGAGACCTACTTTACCGATACGCAGGTCCAGAAGGGTGACGAAGAGTACGGTAGCGTCGGCCAGCACCTGTGCCCCGATTGCCACCGTCCGCTCGAGCGCGTGCAGGAGGAGTCCTACTTCTTTAAGCTCTCCGCCTTCCAGGACAAGCTTCTCAAGCTCTATGACGAGCACCCCGACTTTGTCGAGCCTGCGTTCCGCATGAACGAGGTACGTAGCTTTGTCGAGGGCGGCCTTAACGACCTTTCCGTGAGCCGCACGAGCTTTGACTGGGGCATTCAGGTCCCGTTTGACGAGGGTCACGTGACCTACGTGTGGTTCGATGCGCTGCTCAACTATATGACTGCCGTCGCTACGGTGTCGACACCGACGAGGCCCGTGCCGAGCTGGCCTATCGCTGGCCCGCGCAGTTCCATATTGTGGGTAAGGACATCATTCGCTTCCACTGCGTCATTTGGCCCGCCATGCTCATGGCCATCGGCGAGGCCCTGCCCGAGCACGTCTTTGCCCACGGCTTCCTGACCGTGCGCAATGCCGAGACCGGCAAGGCCGAGAAGATGTCCAAGAGCCGCGGTAACGCCATCGCTCCGCAGGATGTTATCGACATGCTGGGTGTCGAGGGCTATCGCTACTACTTCATGACCGACGTCGTCCCCGGCACCGACGGCGCCATCAGCTTCGAGCGCATGGAGCAGGTCTACAACGCCGACCTGGCCAACAGCTGGGGCAATCTTATCTCGCGCTCGCTCAACATGAGCGGCAAGTACTTTGACGGTTGCGCGCCCGCCAAGCCTGCATCGTTCGATGCGTTCGACAACCCGCTGGCAAAGATTGCCGACGGTTTGGTCGACCGCTACATGGCCAAGATGGACGTGCTCGATTACGGCGGAGCCAAGGATGAGGTCATGGAGCTCATCCACGCCGCCAACCACTACATCGAGGACTCCGAGCCTGGGCGCTTGCCAAGGACGAGGCCAAGGCTGACGAGCTGGCATTTGTGATCTACAACCTGCTCGAGGCCATCCGCATCGCCGCCCACCTGCTGATGCCGCTCATGCCCCAGACTTCTGCCGAGGCTCTGCGCCGCCTGTCCTGTGAGGGCGAGGCCGCGAGCGACGACCTCAAGGGCATTTGCGCTTGGGGCCTGCTTGCTGGTGGTCAGCCCGTCGAGAAGGGCGATCCGCTGTTCCCGCGTCTGGCGTAGAGACTTCGCGAGCGCCATATCGGCAATTTGCTGTTTAGATGTAAGGGCATGGCCGCAACGGTCCATGCCCTTTCGTTTCAAGACGCCGCCATCATGCTAAGGAGGCAACCATGACAACTTCGCCTTTGGCAAACCCCACGGCCACCAGGGAGCTGCTGGAGGAGTTTGGCCTTGCGACCAAGCATCGCCTGGGCCAGAACTTTCTAATCGACAATCATGTGATCGAACGTATCTGCGAGCTTGCCGAGCTTGCAGGTGACGAGCGCGTACTCGAGGTGGGTCCAGGTTGCGGTACGTTGACACTTGCGTTGCTGCAGGAAGCGGCGTGCGTTACGTCCATTGAGGCCGATTCCGAGCTTGAGCCGGTGCTCGATGCCCACGCCGCCGACTATGCCAACTTCCGCTTTATCATGGGCGACGCGCTCAGGGTGACGCCGGGGCAGATTGAGCAGGCTGCGGGCGGTGAGCCGACGGTATTTGTCGCGAACTTGCCCTATAACGTGGCGGCGACGATCATTTGCAATTTTTCCAGACGATGCCGGCGCTCAAGCGCGCCGTCGTCATGGTGCAAAAGGAGGTTGCCGATCGCATTGCCGCAGTGCCGGGCAACAAGACCTATGGCGGCTATACGGCAAAGCTTGGCCTGTATGCGCAGGTAACGGGTCGCTTTGAGGTGCCGCCGCGTTGCTTTATGCCGGCGCCACACGTGGACTCGGCCGTCGTGCGTATCGACCGTGTTGACGGCGTGGTGCCTGAAGGGCTCGATCGCGACTTTGTGGCTCGCGTGATTGATGCTGCATTTGCTCAGCGTCGCAAGACCATCCGCAATTCCATGAGCGCCAACGGCTTTGCCAAGGACGTGCTCGATGCCGCCTTTGAGGTTTGCGGTATCGCACCCACCACGCGCGCCGAGACGCTCGGCGTCGCCGACTTTGTGTGCCTGGCTCGGGAGCTTTCCCATGACGCTTAATGCCGAACGCGTGACGTTTACCAAGAAAAAGAAGACGGTTGCTTGTCCCGTGCCCTTGGCACCGCTTGCCGACACACATGCGCATCTGCTTTCGTTCTGGGGCAAGGATGTGCCCGAGACACTCGTGCGTGCCAAGGCGGCAGGCATCGACCTGTTGGTGACGGTCTTCGATCCCATTGCCGACAAGCGCAGCGTGACGGACTATAGCGACTGGCTGACGCGCGAGATTCTGCCGATACGGGATATCCCGCAGATCAAGTATCTTGCCGGCGTGCATCCGTATGGCGCGCCGGACTATACCGACGACGTTCACGCACAGGTCGTTGCCGCGCTTGATGATCCCTTATGCGCCGGTATTGGCGAAATCGGTCTGGACTACCACATGGATTACGACGACGACATCACGCCGGCGCCCTACAGCGTGCAGATTGATTGCATGGCGCGCCAGCTCGAAGTCGCCGTGCGCTGCAATGTGCCGGTGGAGTTGCACCTGCGGCACGAGGACTCGGATGGGGAGCGCACCTCGCATATGGATGCGCACAACGTGCTTCGTGAGGTGGGCGTGCCCCAGGCCGGTTGTGTGCTGCACTGTTTTGGCGAGGACCGCGCCACGATGGAGCGCTTTGTGGAGCTGGGCTGCTATATCGCCTATGGTGGTGCGGCCACCTTTAAGCGCAACGACGACGTGCGCGAGGCATTTGCGGCAACCCCACTCGATCGAATTTTGTTCGAGACGGATTGCCCGTATATGGCTCCGGAGCCCATCCGCGGTCTTGAATGCGAGCCCGCAATGATCTCCATTACGGCAAACGCGCTGGTTAACGACCGTGTCGATCGCACTGGTGAGGACGCCGAAACAATCGCGCATGCCGCTTGGGAAAATGCCTGCAAACTTTTTCAAAAATAGTTCTTGCGTTCGCGGTGGCGCTCCGTTATTCTAATTCCTGCACGCGGGCGTGGCGGAATTGGCAGACGCGTACGGTTCAGGTCCGTATGGGGGCAACCCCATGAAGTTCAAGTCCTTTCGCCCGCACCATTAAATGAAAGAGCTCCCAGCAATGGGAGCTTTTTTGTTATGTGCCCATCGCGGGGACTTGAACCTGCGAAGGAGCGAGCGTCAAGAAAACGCGGAGCGTTTTTAGCGAGCTGGCAAGGACGCCGGCAGGCGGCCGATGCCGGTGCGGATCCGCGAAGCGGATACGCGGACGTCCTTTCGCCCGCACCATTAAATGAAAGAGCTCCCAGCAATGGGGGCTTTTTTGTTATGCACGATCTCCTTGGACGGGTATCCTAATGGCAACGTGTGCCTATCAGAGGAGAGACCATGCTGTTTTCCGGTATCATCGCCGCCCTTACCAGCCTTTTGATTCCCATCATCATCCTGTTGCTGCTGCTCCCCAACGCCTGTTATGTCGTTGAACAGCAGCACGCCGTAATCATCGAGCGCTTGGGTAAGTTCAATCGTATCGTCAACGCGGGCTTCCACGTGAAGGTGCCCGTGATCGACCGCAAGGCCGCCACGGTGAGCCTGCGCACCATGAAAAACGGTTTTGGCATCGACGTTAAGACCCAGGACAACGTGACCATCGGCCTTGAGGTCTCCGCTCAGTACCACGTGAGCTACGACATGGGCGCCGGCCCGGCAGATTCGGGCATCTACAAGAGCTACTACATGCTGCAGGAGCCCGTCGACCAGATGCGTGACTTCATCACCGACGCCTGCGCTCTTCGATTCCTGTCTACACACTCGATGAGGTCTTTGCCAAGAAGGATGACATCGCCAAGGATGTCAACGCTACCGTTTCCGAGCAGATGGCCGCCTACGGCTTCACCCTCGTGTCGACGCTCATCACCAAAATCGCACTGCCGACCGAGGTTGAGAACTCCATGAACGACATCAACGCTGCCCAGCGCAAGCGCGCTGCCGCGCAGGAGCTCGCCGAGGCCGACCGCATCAAGCGCGTCACCGAGGCGACCGCCGAGGCCGAGGCTATGGAAAAGGCGGGCGAGGGCATCGCCAACCAGCGCAAGGCCATCGCGCTGGGTATCAAAGATTCGCTCGAGATCATCCAGGAGACGGGTGTCGGCAATGACGAGGCCAACCAACTGTTCATGTTTACGCAGTGGTCCGAGATGATGACGGAGTTCGCTCGCACGGGTAAAACCTCGACGGTCGTGCTGCCGAGCGACTTTTCGCAGTCGGCCTCGATGTTCGAGCAGATGCTGGCCGCCGGCAAAGTTCAGAACGATTCGAAGGAGTAGACGCGCGTGAAATACACCGTCGTTTGCGTCGGTAAGCTCAAGGAGCGCTTTTGGAAGGACGCGTGCGCTGAGTACACCAAGCGCCTAGGTGCCTATGCCAAGGTGGATATGCGCGAGGTGGCCGATATCGACCCGGCCAAGGCGGGCGGTGTGGATGCCGCGCGCGACAAGGAGGGGGCGGCGATTCTTGCCGCCTTGCCATCTCGAGCGCATGTGATCCTGCTGGCTATCGAGGGCAAGGAGCGCTCGAGCGAGGAGTTTTCGGCGAGGCTCGACGATCTTATGCTGCGAGGCAGCAGCGACATTGCCTTTGTAATCGGCGGTTCGGACGGCGTGAGTGATGACGTGCGCGCACGAGCCGACGAGATGCTCAGCTTTGGACGCATTACCTTGCCGCATAACCTGGCGCGTGTGGTGCTGCTGGAGCAGATTTACCGTGCCTGCAAGATCAGCCGTGGCGAGCCGTATCACAAATAGGTCGGCAATACGAAACAATGGCGTGGGACAATACCTTTCGTTTTGAGGAATGTGTCTGAAAGGACTATGCGATATGAAGATTGGATTTGTCGGTTTTGGCAATATGGCGAGCGCTATGGCCGATGGCTGGATCGCTGCCGGTGTAGCTGCGAGCGACATGTGCGCCTGCGCGGGTCGCTACGACGCACTGGTTGAGCGCTGCGAGGCGCGCGGCATGGTCGCCTGCCACGATGCCGCCGAGGTTGTCGCCGCATCCGATATCGTGGTCGCTGCGGTCAAACCGTACGTGATCGAGAAGGTATTCGCCCCGCTCAAGGATGCTCTTGCCAAAAAGGTCGTTCTGTCGGTTGCCTGGACCTGGGACAGTGCCAAGTGGGAGCAGGTCCTGCCGGGCGTCGCGCATATCTCGACGGTGCCCAACACGCCGGTTTCGGTGGGCGAGGGCGTCATCGCCTGCGAGAAGGCTTCGACGCTTAACGACGAGCAGCGTGCTGTGGTGCTCGACCTGCTCGGTAAGCTTGGCGCTGTCGTCGAGCTCGACACAAGCCTGCTGTTTGTGGGCGGCACGGTGGGTGGTTGCGCTCCGGCGTTTGTCGCCATGGCAATCGAGGCCCTGGGCGATGCGGCGGTCAAGCACGGTATCCCGCGTGCGGATGCTTATCGCATTGTGAGCCAGATGGTGCTGGGTACGGCAAAGCTGCAGCTTGCAACTGGCCAGCATCCTGCGGCGATGAAGGATGCCGTATGCTCGCCCGGTGGTGCCACCATCAAGGGCGTCGTTGCGCTCGAGGACGCCGGCATGCGCAGCGCCCTGGTCAAGGCAATCGACGCAACCCTCCAGTAAAACCGACCGAAAAAGGGACAGTTTATTTTGGCAGGTGGGACTGCGGACGATTTCTTGGACCGCTACGCGGCCCTTCCCAGCGCGGCGCGGAACTCGGCCGGCGTGCGGCCGCCGAGCGCATCGCTGCGCCTCTCCGTATTGTAGCGGCCGATCCAGGCCCCGA
>ENA-OQDE01000119-OQDE01000119.1-human-gut-metagenome-genome-assembly--contig:-NODE-119-length-48966-cov-4.714531_pt1 | contig 48966 bp, 61 predicted proteins | sample MGYA00242768_ERZ504595 | MGnify/ENA primary metagenome ERZ504595 (study PRJEB26092, sample SAMD00036307) | human gut metagenome | host: Homo sapiens | study: EMG produced TPA metagenomics assembly of...
GGATACGACGAGACAGCACAGAGCTCTATAAACGAGGCACTGGGCGATTTCAACGATAGCACTTGCTACTGCAAAGGAAGCAGAACGTGGATGAGAGATATGCCTGATGGCAGTTGCCGAGGGAAAACTGATGGAGTCCGCCATGATGTACCCGCTCACCTCAAGAGTGGTACGTACGCGATGTACAGAATGGCTCCGCGCACCAAGGACTATACCCTTTGGGGAAGCATAAAGACCGTTATCATCAGTATGTTGTAACAACTGACTTTATCAAAGCAGAAGATTACAACGAGATGAGAGCAAAATGGGATGAGCTCAAAGGAACAGGAACCTATGAGAGCTGGGTAAAAGAATATCTGGCAGGAAAAGGTTACACCTTAAAAGACAGCTTCTCCATGCCGTATGCGAGTGATCCGGTAACATGGGACGGACTTGCAACTTCCCGTGCGGCAGATACCGATGCGATCATCAATACCTATGACGGACTGATGGAGTACGATGTAGAGGGAACTCTGCAGCCGGCACTGGCAGAATCCTATGAAGTATCCGATGACGGACTGACCTATACCTTCCACCTTCGTAAAGATGTAAAATGGACCGATTCCCAGGGACGTGAAGTGGATACTGTAAAAGCAGATGACTTCGTGGCTGGAATGCAGCACATGTGTGATGCACAGGGCGGTCTGGAATACCTGGTACAGGGCGTGATCAAAAACGTATCCCAGTACATCAGCGGTGAAGTTACCGATTTCGACGAGGTTGGTGTAAAAGCTGTTGATGACTATACCGTAGAGTACACACTGGAAGAGCCATGCAGCTACTTCATGACCATGCTTGGCTACACCATCTTCATGCCGATGAGCAGAAGCTACTATCAGTCCCAGGGCGGTAAATTTGGTGCTGAGTACGATTCCTCCGCAGCAGATTATCAGTACGGAAAAGATTCCAACTCGATCGCATACTGCGGACCGTACCTGGTAACCAACGCTACAGCGAAAAATACCATCGTATTTAAACTGAGCGATTCTTACTGGAACAAAGACAACGTAAACATTAAAACCCTGACCTGGCTGTTCAATGACCAGTCTGATGTTACCAAAATGTACACAGATGCAAAAGCAGGTACCGTTGACTATGTAAACCTGAACACCTCCACTATGGAGACAGCAAAATCCGAAGGTCTGTACGACCAGTACGCAGTAGTTTCAGATACCGACGCTACTTCCTTCATGGGATTCTACAATATCAACCGTACTGCGACTGCAAATGCCAACGACGGAACAACAGCAAAGAGTACAAAGTCTGACGAAGAAATCCAGAGAACAAACAAAGCACTGCAGAACGTTCACTTCAGAAGAGCGATCAGCTTTGCAGCAGATCGTGGCGCTTACAATGCACAGCAGGTTGGCGAGGATCTGAAGTATACTTCCCTTAGAAATACCTTTACCCCGGGATATTTCGTAAGCCTGTCAAAAGACACTACCATTCAGATCAACGGAACCGACACAACCTTCCCGGCAGGCACCTACTATGGTGAAATCGTACAGAAACAGATCGACGCCGACGGCGTGAAGATCAAAGTATGGGATGCCGAAAACAAGACCAGCGATGGTTTTGATGGATGGTACAATCCGGAAAACGCAGTAGAAGAACTGAATACCGCAATCGAGGAGCTCGCAGAAGACGGTATCACCATCGATGAGAGCAACCCGATCCAGATTGAGTATCCATATCCGTCTGCAGTAGAAGTTTACACCAACAAAGCAAACTCCTACAAGAAATCAGTAGAGGCTGCCCTTGGCGGAAAAGTTGTGATCAATCTGGTTGATGCCGTAGACCTGGATGGATGGTACTATGCAGGATACTATGTAACTATGGTTATGAACAAACTAACGACGTATATGATGTCTCCGGATGGGGTCCGGACTTTGGTGATCCGTGCTCTTATCTGGATACCATGCTTCCGGACTACGAAGATACATGACCAAATGTTTCGGTATCTTCTAATTTTGGAAAAGGTAAAATTGGAAAGACCAGAATAGTTGAAAGCCAATGAATAAACCGGCAGGGGGATGGGGACAAAAAAAGCCATTCCCCTGTCATATTGTGTTAAGGAATGAGAGAATATGACAAAATATCTTTTTAAGCGTTTGTTGCATGGCCTTGTTTCCGTAGTAATCGTCGTTGGATGCGTTATGACTATGATCTATTCTCTGATGGACCGAAATCTGATTTTCGCACAGGATACCACCTATTCCCATCAGAGCAATAACCAGAAAAAGGTGTACAAATATCAGAAGTGGGAGACATACGGATATCTTGATTATGTAACCTATGCAGATTATTTGAACGCTCTCAAAGCAAAAGGCGAAATTGACGAGGATACGAGATCCAAAGCAGTAGCATTCGGAAGAACGAAAGACCAGGATTCAGAACTGGTATCTGAATATGTAAAGGAATTTACAGCTTATTATAAAGCAAAAGGTTACACCGTAAGAAGATACGATGCGATCATGATGGGTAAGAAAAAATATGCCAACGGCGGACAGCAGCAGCTGTTTGCATACAGGGATATTCCGCTTGCAACGCGTCTCGGAAAATATTTTTCCGGTTTGATTGACATCGACAGCATTCACGATGCTGCAAAGGTAGAAGGTAAGAGGGGGATTACATTTACCTTACACGATCCGGTATATGGGGGAAAGAAATTTTCACCGGCCATCATGGGAAATGGCACAACACACAAGTACCTGATGTACTTTGACTCAAAATTCCCATATTTCCATCAGAATATAATCACCATAAATTTAGGAAAGTCCTATTCCGTAAATGAGGGTGTGGATGTAGCACTGACCATGACCCGCGCGCAGATCCTACGTAAATCGGAGATACCTACCCAAGCGGTCTGGTGGAATACAGTGCAGACGATCTGCACAGCGCAACGTATATGAGCGAATCTCAGGATGCAAGCGCTGTTCATTCCGATCGGTTCGCAGATGACTATACCAACGTGGATACAGTTAAGAGTGGTAAATCAAAAATCGGCTATTCCTTTGTAATCGGTATCATTGCCGTAATTCTTTCCTATCTCATCGCAGTGCCGCTTGGCATTCTGATGGCGAGAAAGAAAGACAAACTGGTTGACCAGCTTGGAACCATCTATATTGTATTTATTATAGCAGTACCTTCACTGGCCTATATCTTCCTGTTTAAAGCAATTGGAGGAAAAATTGGTCTGCCGACCACCTTTGACATGGATTCGAAGAGCAAGCTGATGTATATTCTGCCGATCGTTTCCCTGGCACTGCCGCAGGTGGCAAACCTGATGAAATGGCTGCGTCGATACATGATCGACCAGATGAACTCCGATTACGTAAAATTCGCAAGATCCGGTGGTCTGACAGAGGGAGAAATCTTTACGAAACACATTTTGAAGAATGCAGCGATTCCGATCGTGCAGGGTGTTCCGGCGAGCGTACTGTTCGCACTGACCGGAGCCATCATCACCGAGCGTGTGTACGTAGTACCTGGTGCCGGTAATCTGCTGACCGAAGCAATCAGCAAATATGATAATGGTGTTATCGTAGGTGTTACACTGTTCTACGCAGTGCTCTCCGTGATTTCCATCATCCTGGGCGACGTTTTGATGTCCATGGTGGATCCGCGAATCTCATTCTCAACGAAAGACAGGTAGGGACTTATGAATTATGATTTAGATAAATTCGGTCTGTCTGAGGAAGAACTGTTTTCTCCTGTAGATAACAGCTCTCTGGAGTCTGAGAAAATTACGGCTCCGAGATATTCCTACTGGCATTCCGTGTTCCGCGTATTTTTTAAGAAAAAAATCAATATTGCCGTACTTTGCCTCCTGGGTGTGATTCTGCTGATGACGTATGTGTATCCGCTCTTTGTGGAGTACGACCGTTTCGCCAATCTGATGAACGGCGCGACAAAACATCTGTCTCCAAGCAAAGCCTTGCAGCAGCTTGGATTCAATATTCACTGGATTTTAGGATCCGGTGCTTCCGGACAGTCGACATTTGACGCTGTCTGGTTTGGTTCCAGAATTTCAGTTTCCCTGGCGTTTATCTGTGCGCTCATCAACCTTTCGATTGGTGTAATTGTCGGATCTGTCTGGGGATTTTCGAAGAAGGTTGACGTTTTCATGATGGAGGTTTACAACATCATCGGAAATATTCCGTATGTACTTCTGATCTCCGTCCTGGTGCTTATTTTTTCTCCGAGCTTCTGGACCATGGTATTTGCACTGACCGTTACCGGATGGCTTGCCATCGCGTACTTTATCCGTACGCAGGTCGTTATCATCCGTGACAGAGAGTATAATCTGGCATCGAAATGTCTTGGAACTTCGATTTTCCGCATTGCGATGAAGAATATTCTCCCGTTTATGACATCTGTCATTGTTACTCTGGCGGCAACTGAGATTCCGTCCTACATCTCTTACGAGGTGTTCCTGGCTTACATCGGTATGGGACTTTCTGACATGTCTCTGGGAAGACTGATTTATGAGGCTGAGGGCGCCATGCTGACACGATGGGGATTCGAATTCTGGAGTCCGGTTGTTGTCGCTTCAATTATCACCGTAGTATTATATGTAGTTGGACAGAACCTTGGAGATGCGTCCGACCCGAGAACACATATGTAGGAAGGAAAGCCGCATGGAAGATAAAAAAGTATTATTATCGATTAAGGACTTACAGGTAAAATTCCGTGTCCGCGGCCGTATCCTGACGGCAATTCGGGGCGTAACGCTGGATATTTACGAGAACGAGTCCATTGCTATCGTAGGAGAGTCCGGCGCCGGTAAATCCGTATTCACAAAAGCGTTTGCGGGAATGCTGGACAGCAACGGCTTCATCGACCAGGGAGATATCATTTTTAACGATGCCGAGCTGAGCGATACCGTTGTGCCGCTGAACTCTTATGCGAAAAAGACCATCGCATCCACCTGGGAAAAGCTGAATGACTATTCCAAACTGGAATATGGTTCAGAAGTATTTCTGAAAATGAAGGCTCTGGAGCAGGAAAAAGAAGAAAAAATGACACTGAGCGAGGAAGAGCGCGAGAAAGCAGATGCTGAAATTAAGAAACTCGTAGTAAAGAGAACCGAACTTTTCAACTACAAGCAGACACTCGATACTTCCAAAGAAAAAGCGAAGGTTAAAGAGACATCCGCCGAGATTTCCAGACTGGATGGAGAAATTAAGGCTCTGCAGAAAGCAAAAGAGGAAAAAATCAAGCTCACAAACAGGCTGCCATGAACGATACGGCCTACAAACAGGCATATGATGCAAAGATGGCAGAGTACAAAAAAGAGTACGCCGGCCTGACAGCAAAAGAAATTACGGACGAGACGAGAAAGAGAAACGAGATTCTTGCCAAAGAGATTTATCTTTCCGTCGGACGTTACAAACTGCGCAAAAAAGTCCGCATGATTAAAAAGCTGCACGAGGCATTCAAAGCTGCAATGGAGCGCGGTGTGGATCTGAACGATGAGCAGAAACGGAACAGCGTTTTCGACCAGGCAACTTTCCGTGTACGCTATCTGGATGAAACGCCGGAGCAGCTTCATGGAACCTGTATCATTAACCTGGCAAAAATCCAGGATCCGAATGACTGGGGCCAGATCCGCGGCAAGAAAATTGCAACCGTATTCCAGGATCCGATGACTTCCCTGAACCCGATTATCACAATCGGAAAACAGATCACTTCTGTTATCATGAAGCATCAGAATGTTAGCGAGGTGGAAGCGAGAGCACAGGCGCTTGAGCTGATGGAAAAGGTTGGTATTCCGAACGCAGAGCAGCGTTTCGATGATTATCCGTTCCAGTATTCCGGCGGTATGAGACAGCGTATCGTTATTGCGATTGCACTTTCCTGCCGTCCGAAGATTCTGATCTGCGATGAGCCGACAACTGCGCTGGACGTTACGATTCAGGCACAGATCCTGAAGCTGATCAAGGATCTTCAGAAAGAGTACAACTACACCATCGTGTTTATTACCCACGACCTTGGTGTCGTAGCGAATATCGCAGACCGTGTTGCCGTTCTGTACGCAGGACAGATCATCGAGTTTGCGAACGTAGAAGAGCTGTTCTACGATCCGCGCCATCCGTACACCTGGGCGCTGCTTTCTTCCCTGCCGCAGCTTGCGGAGCGGAATACAAAGCTGTTTTCCATTACCGGTACGCCGCCGTCTCTGTACAATAAGATTATCGGAGACCCGTTTGCACCGCGTAACCAGTACTGTCTGAAGATTGATACTCTGGAGGAGCCGCCGATGTTCAAGGTAACGGATACCCACTATGCCAAGACATGGCTGCTGGATCCGAGAGCGCCGAAGACAGAAAAACCGGAAGCTATTCAGAATATTCACGAAAAACTGTTAAAAGCATATAACTTATAGGAGAGTTTGAAAGTGTCTACAAAGCAGGAAAGCAAGACCACTGTTTCGCATCTGCCGGAGCATGGTCCGATTGACGAAAATGGAAGAGAAATCTTACTGCAGGTAAAAAATGTAGATATCACTTTCGGCAAGGGCGATGACGCAGTCAAAGCGGTAAAAAATGCTTCTTTTGACATCTATAAGGGAGAAACCTTCTCCCTCGTAGCGAGTCCGGTTCCGGAAAGACCACGATCGGCCGTGCGGTCATTCGTGTCAACCCGTGTTCCGCAGGAGAGATCCTGTACAAGGGTGTTAAAATTTCCGGCAAGATTCCGCATTCCCTGGACCGGGAGGTTATCCGAAACATTCAGATGGTATTCCAGGATCCTGCCGCATCGTTAAATGAGCGTGCGACGGTCGATTACATCGTATCCGAGGGTCTTTACAACTTCCATCTGTACGAGAACGAGGCAGACCGTGTGAAAAAGGTAGAGAACATGATCAACGAAGTTGGTCTTCTGCCGGAGCACCTGACCCGTTACCCACATGAGTTCTCCGGTGGACAGCGCCAGCGTATTGGTTTGGCCCGTGCATGGTTATGGAGCCGGAGCTTGTTGTAGCCGATGAGCCGATCTCCGCACTGGACGTATCGATCCGTGCCCAGGTCCTCAATCTGCTGAAAAATTCCAGAGAGAAAAACAGGTTACTTATCTGTTTATTGCTCATGACCTTTCCATCGTTCGGTTCATTTCCGACCGTATCGGTGTTATCTACAAAGGAAATATCGTAGAGGTTGCGGATGCAGAGGAGCTGTTTAACTTCCCGCTGCACCCATACACGCATTCTCTGATTTCTGCGATTCCGATTCCGGATCCGCAGCTCGAGAAGAATAAGGTGCTGTACACCTACGACCCGTCCATCCATGATTATTCCGTGGACAAACCGGAATTCGTGGATATCGGACACAACCACTTTGTATATGGAAATAAAAAAGAGATCGAAGAGTACAAGGCACTCCGTGAAAAGGGAGAGCCGCTGCAGCCGATCACCATCCGAAAGCCTGGCGAGGAAGTAAAAGAGGAGAACCACGAGGTTCATCTTTCCAAGGCAGAAGATGAATTCCTGAAAACTCCGGTTCACGATACCGGAAGCGTCTGGTACAAAGTGCTGTCATTCTTCTTCCCGATCATCGGTATCATCGCAGCGATGGTATACAAAAAGAAACAGTACTATCACAACTACAAAGCATGTAAGCAGGGCGCGCTGTACGGATTCGCCGTACTGGCCGTGATTCTCCTGATCTTTATCATTGCATTGATTTTAGTTGCCCTATAGTGGACAGGAAAGAAAAAGTGGCCCGGAACCAGAAAAAAGGTTCCGGTGCCGCTTTTTTGATTTACGCGAGCAACGAGCCAAAGTCCGTGCTTGCACGAGACCTTGGCGACTGCCGCGATAACTTGAGAAACTCGCGGAGCGTGTTTCTCATAGTTTACAGGAAGCTTCGTTGAACTTTCCTGCAAATCAAAAAGCCTTCCGGGCAGAACGCTTTCTTATGCCGGTTCACAAAAGAGAAGCGTGAGAAGAATTCCGTTCCGATTTTACTTGACGGGAGATGTGTTTTTTTGGGACAATAAATCACAGCAAAAAAGAAAATAAAAGGAAAGAGGAGCAACAGAATGGGAAGAACAGTAAAAGATCCGAACAGACGGCTGCCAAAGCCGGTACAGAAGGTCTGGCTTTCCGAAAAAAATGTCGGACGGCGCATCCTGCTTGTAGTACTGCTTCTGGCGATTGGATCCGGTTTTCTGGTGTATGGTTTTATGAACTTTCTGCACGGAGATTCCGGCTGGCGTGAGATCAGTGTAAAGGCAGGCGCGGATTTGAACTGCGGTGAGGATTTTACCTTGAAATATAACGTTGGCGCAAGCGGGGTTTCCGCAGGCGGGGAGGCAAAGGCACTTTCGCTGCTTTACACAGATGCGGCGGTGAAAGGCTACCGGCTTTTCAATATAGATGAGAGCTTTGAGGATGTGACAAACCTGTATGATATCAACCAACATCCAAATGAAGTGCTGACGGTAGATCCGGTTTTATACGATGCACTGAAAAAAGTATCCGATGCCAATTGCCGGGAAATTTATCTGGGACGCTGTATGCGTCCCTGGAAAATCTCTGCGCCAGCAATGATGATGCGGCTGCAGCGCAGTTTGATCCGAACCGGAACGATGCGGCATCAGAAGAAACGGCAGCAGTTGCTGCCTTTACACAGAACCCGGATGATATTTCACTGGAGCTGTCAGGGGAAAACCAGGTCTGTCTGCATGTGTCAGACGCGTATCAGGCGTATGCCGCAGAGATGGGCTATACCGCATATCTCGACTTTTTCTGGATGAAAAATGCTTTTTTGATTGATTATCTGGCGGATACGATTCGCGGCGAGGGCTATCAGCTCGGCATTATTTCCAGTAAGGACGGTTTCGTGCGCTGTCTCGATGAAACGGGAGAAAAAGAGTACCGGTATCCGCTGTATCATCTTTCCGGGAACGAAATCCAGTCATACGGAACAATGACGTATGAAGGACCGAAAAGCATCGTGTTTTTCCACGCTTACCAGGCGGGCAGCCGGATGCGTACCGCTATTATCAGTATCAGGACAAAACGATGTGCACGCCGTATCTTAGCGCGGCAGACGGAAAAGACCACACAGCAGCATCCGAACTGATCGTCTATTCCGGTGAATATGGCTGTGCCAATACGCTGCTTGCAGCATTTTCTGATTATCAGGCCGAATCGCTTTCCAGGGAGTCCCTGGAAACACTGACTTCACAGAACATTTACAGCATCTGGTTTGAGGACGATGAGATGCAGACGACAGATGAAGATCTTGCCGTAATCGTAGGAAATGAATAAAAAACAAACCAGATTTGCATTGTACAATCGCAGTTAGGATGGTAGAATAAAAACAGAATTTGAAAAATCATTTCCACAATCTGCAAGCCCCACTTCGCGATCTGTTTTGACCTTATCCGGTTGCTGCAGACCGTTTGGGCTGAAAATGGGACTCGCAGCTCACGAAAAGCTTTTTTCAAACACGCTCTGGCATGAATGAGTGCTTTTTTATGCGATTTTGTATGGGGGAAGCAGCAGCGAGAGCACGTAAAATAAAAAAGGAGGGGTTATAATTTTGAAAATGGAAGAAAAATTATAACGATTATATGGATTGGGCGGAAATAGAAGCCGTGGTCTATTCCGAGGAAAATCATCCAAGAGACATCTTGGGACCGCGCGTAACGGAGGATGGTATTTTGATTCAGGCGTTTTTCCCGGGCGCAACCCGTGCAGCCGTACATACGATCCGCGACGGAAAACAGACCGAGATGGTTTGCGAGGATGAGGCGGGATTTTTCGCTGTGCTGCTTCCAGGAAAGAAAATTCCGTCCTATACGCTGATCTACTGGGACGGCGACGGAAACCAGATGGAGCATTACGATCCGTACGCCTATCCGATGCAGTTCACCGAGCAGGAACAGAAACAGTTTGAAAACGGCATCTGTTATTCCATCTATGAGAAGCTGGGTGCACACCCGGTAAAGATCGATGGTATCAGCGGTGTTTACTTCGCTGTCTGGGCACCGAATGCGATCCGTGTCAGTGTTGTCGGAAATTTCAATAACTGGGACGGAAGAGCATATCAGATGAATCTTCTGGAGTCCGGAATCTACGAGCTCTTTATCCCCGGTGTTCGCGCGGGCGACATCTATAAATATGAAATTAAGGCAAAGGGCGGTCTGACGTATCTGAAATCGGATCCATACGCGAATGCAGCACAGCTGCGTCCGAACAATGCGAGTGTTGTGGTTGATCTTGGAAAATATGCCTGGCAGGATGAGAACTGGATGAAGAAGCGTGGTGTCACACAGGGCGACAAAGCGCCGATTTCTGTTTATGAAGTGCATCTTGGCTCCTGGAAAAAACCGGACGATGGCCGTGAATTTTATAACTACCGTGAGATCGCTCCGATGCTGGCTTCCTACGTCAAAGAGCTCGGCTACACCCATGTTGAGCTGATGCCGGTGATGGAGCATCCGCTCGATGAATCCTGGGGTTATCAGGTAACGGGCTATTACGCACCGACAGCACGATACGGAACGCCGGATGATTTCCGCTATTTTATGGATACGATGCATCAGAATGACATTGGTGTTATTCTCGACTGGGTACCGGCACACTTCCCGCGCGATACCTTCGGACTTTCTGCATTTGACGGAACGTGTCTGTATGAGCATTTCGATCCGAGACAGGGATCCCACCCACACTGGGGCACACTGATTTACAATTACGGCAGACCGGAAGTAAAGAACTTCCTGATCGCAATGCGCTTTTCTGGGCAAAAGAGTACCATGCCGACGGAATCCGTATGGATGCGGTTGCCTCGATGCTGTATCTTGATTATGGCAAGCAGGACGGGGAGTGGGTCGCAAATATCTACGGCGGAAATGAGAACCTTGAGGCAATCGAATTTTTAAAACATCTGAACTCCATCTTCAAAAAAGAGTTCCCGGATGCGCTTCTTATCGCAGAGGAATCGACCGCATGGCCGAAGGTGACGGGAGAACTCGACGATGAAGGACTTGGCTTCGACTACAAGTGGAACATGGCTGGATGAATGATTTTACGGAATATATGAAAAACGATCCGGTATACCGCGGGGCACATCACGACCAGCTGACTTTTTCTATGGTATATGCATATTCGGAGAAATTCATGCTGAGTCTGTCGCACGATGAAGTGGTTCACCTGAAGGGATCCATGTATACCAAAATGCCGGGTACACCGGAGCAGAAAATGGCAAATCTTCGTCTGGCGTACGCTTATCAGATGGTGCATCCCGGAAAGAAGCTTCTGTTTATGGGACAGGAATTCGGACAGGAAAAAGAGTGGAATGAGAAACAGTCCCTGTCCTGGGAGCTTCTTGAGGACAAGGAACATCTGCAGCTAAAAAACTATATGGCGGCACTTCATGCATTCTACAAAGCAAATCCGGCATTGTATCAGCTTGACGAAAAGCCGGAGGGCTTTGAGTGGATCAATGGCATGGAGTGGGAAAAGAATCTTCTGATCTTCCTTCGCAGAACAAGGAAGAAAGAAGATACGCTGCTTGTCGTATGCAACTTCTCGAATGTCGAGTACGATGATTTCCGCATTGGTGTGCCGTATCCAGGAAAGTACAAAGAGATGTTCAACAGCGATGCGGAAAGCTATGGCGGAACAGGCGTCGGAAATCCACGCGTGAAAATGTCGAAAAAAACAGAGTGCGATGAGCGGAAAAACTCGATTACCGTAAAACTCGCACCGCTTTCTGTTCAGGTATTTTCTTATACGAAGCCGGAGACGGGCGCTGCAAGCAATAAGAGCGCAAAGGCAAAAACTGCAGCGAAAGCGGCAGCAGAGAAGAAAACCGGAAAGAAGGGAAAACCGGCTGGAAAAACGGAAAGAAGCAGTAAAAGCAGTAAAAGCAAAGAAAACAACAAAGACTGCCCAAAAAGCAGAGAAAAAGGTATCGGAAAAAACGGTGAAAACCGCAGAGAAAAAGCAGGGAACTACGACTGCGACAGAGAAGGTGGAGAAAGCCGTAAAGCAGGCGATCGACAGCAAACCGGTGAAAACGGTAGAGCAGACGGTGGACAAGCTGGTGAAAGCCGGAAAATCCGCAGCGGCAGAGGCAGCAAAAGCCGTGGAAAAATACCGCGCAGCCGCCGATCCGGAAAAGAAGCCGGCTACAAAGCCGAAAACAAAGCCGGAAACCAAGTCGGAAGCAAAATTAGAGGCAAAACCAGAGACAAAAACGAAAAAAAGCACAGGCATGAGTGAACTCGGCGAGGAGCTGCAGAGAAAATTCGAGACAGAGGAGAGATAACACATGGTGAATCTGACAGCGGCGGAACGCGTCTATGAATACTGGATCGACAAGGCCTCTTCGGCTGCCGATCTGGTGCTGAAGATCGTGTTTGCAGTAATTCTGTTTCTGGTTGCACGCAAACTGATCCTGTGGCTCTGCGATCTGATCCGGAAAAACATGCGGCGTTTTCACACGGAGGAGGCGGTGGTCAGTTTCACCGCTTCATGGTGAAATACAGTCTGAACACGCTGCTGGTGCTGACCATTATCGTTCAGCTCGGCATCGTATCCGAAGCGTCGATCGCAGCAGCCATCGCCTCCGCCGGCGTTGCCGTATCCCTGGCATTGCAGGGCGGCCTCTCGAACTTTGCAGGCGGGGTGATGATTCTGCTGCTGAAGCCATTTAAGGTCGGTGACTACATTATCTTCCCGGGCGAAGGCAGGAGGGAACGGTCAAAAAGATTGAGATGTATTACACGACAATCAACAGCATCGACAACCGTACCATCATGATCCCGAACGCCAATCTTACGAATCACACCATCATCAACGTGACGGCAATGGACCGCAGAAAGCTGGAAATCAAAGTCGGCATTTCTTATGAGTCCGATATCAGAAAAGCGAAGGACATCCTGCGTCGCCTCGTTGAGGAGGAGCCGCATTTTCAGTCGGAGGAGCAGCAGTTTTTCGTAGATGAGCTGGGCGAGAGCGCGATCACGGTCGGTCTGCGCGCCTGGGTCGCAACGGAAAATTACTGGCCGGTCAAATGGAAAATGAATGAGCGCATCAAAGAAGAGTTTGACGCGGCGGGAATTTCCATCCCGTATAACCAGCTCGATGTCCACATCTGCCCGGAACCGGCGAACAAAAAAGCCGGAAAAGGCGATAAATAAAGGATATTTTGAAAATTAACCCTTGCAATTGCACGGAAAAGGTGCTATAGTAAAGTTGTTAATAAGTGACTGTTAAGGAGTGGACGATTTCGTCCACTCTTTCTTGTGTACAGGGAAATGAAAGAATTTTTCGAAAGTTTCCCTGAATCAAAAAGGTGGTGAGGATTTGAGCAGAAGAGAAGAATACGAACAGAAGGCAGAAGAACTGATCACTCCGATTGTAGAAGCCAATGGTTTTGAACTGGTGGATGTGGAGTATGTCAAAGAGGGCGGTACCTGGTACCTGCGTGCTTACATCGACAAAGAAGGCGGAATTACCGTGGATGACTGCGAAATCGTCAGCCGTGCATTTTCTGACCGGCTGGACGCAGAGGACTTTATCGATGACGCTTATATCATGGAGGTCAGCTCCCCGGGCCTTGGACGTCCGCTGAAAAAAGAGAAAGACTATAAGAGAAGCATGGGAAAAGAGCTGGAAATCCGGACATACCGTGCGATCGAGAGAAACCGGGAATTTTACGGAATACTCACCGCATATGATGATAACAGTGTGACCATTTTGGAGGAGGACGGAACAGAGCGCGTCTTCCAGAAAAGCGATATTGCATTGATCCGTTTAGCATTTGATTTCTAAACAGACGCAGATACAGGAGGAAAAGAGAAAAATGAATACAGAATTAATGGAGGCCCTTGAAGTTCTTGAGAAAGAGAAGAATATCAGCAAAGATACCCTGCTTGAGGCAATTGAGCAGTCGCTGATCCAGGCCTGTAAAAACCATTTTGGCAAAGCAGATAATGTAAAGGTAAGCATCAACGCCCAGACTGGTGATTTCAAAGTCGTAGCAGAGAAAACCGTTGTTGATCTGGTACAGGATCCGATCATGGAGATCGCCCTTTCCGATGCAAAACGTGCAGACTCCCGCTATGAACTCGGCGATATCGTTCCGGTAGAAATCAAATCCAAGGAGTTCGGCCGTATTGCAACCCAGAATGCCAAAAACGTCATTCTTCAGAAGATCCGTGAGGAAGAGCGTAAAGTTCTGTTTGATCAGTACTTCGAGAAAGAGCACGATGTGGTTACCGGTGTGGTACAGCGCTATGTAGGACGCAACGTCAGCATCAACCTCGGTAAAGTAGACGCTCTGCTGACCGAGAACGAGCAGGTCAAAGGCGAGAAATTTGAGCGACCCAGCGTGTGAAAGTATACGTTCTGGAAGTAAAGAATACAACCAAGGGACCGAAGGTTATGGTATCCCGTACCCATCCGGAACTCGTAAAACGTCTCTTTGAGTCTGAGGTTTCCGAGGTTGCGGAAGGCATCGTAGAGATCAAGAGCATTGCCCGTGAGGCGGGAAGCCGTACAAAAATGGCAGTATGGTCCAACGATCCGAATGTCGATGCAGTCGGCGCATGCGTCGGTATGAACGGAAGCCGTGTCAACGCGGTTGTCAACGAGCTGAACGGCGAGAAGATCGACATCATCACATGGGATGAGAACCCGGCACTCCTGATCGAGAACGCACTGAGCCCGGCAAAAGTTATCTCCGTTATGGCAGACCCGGATGAGAAGACCGCAAAAGTGATCGTTCCGGATTACCAGTTTCCCTTGCCATCGGTAAAGAGGGACAGAACGCAAGACTTGCCGCACGTCTGACCGGGTTCAAGATCGACATCAAGAGCGAGACCCAGGCACGCGAGGCAGGAGACTTCGACTACGTAGAAGAAGAGGAATACGAGGAAGAGGGCAATTACGATGAGTCCGCAGCAGAGGAGGAAACCATCTCTGCAGAAGAAGACTTCGACGAGAATGATGTAGAAACAGCAGAGAAAGCCGGAGACGAAGAGTAATTAAAATAAAACAAAGGCGGGATGAGCATTTGAGTACAGTTCGTAAAGTGCCGCTGCGTAAATGCATTGGCTGCAATGAAATGAAAAACAAAAAGAATGATCCGCGTGGTGAAAACCACCGAAGGAACGATTGTTCCGGACACAACCGGAAGAATGAACGGACGCGGTGCTTATGTCTGCTCTCTGGAATGTCTGGGGAAAGCAATGAAAAACAAAGGACTTTCCCGTTCTCTGAAGGCAGAAATTCCATCAGAGGTTTATGAGCAGTTAAAGGAGGCATTTGCGAAGATTGAACAGTCAAAGTAAAGGATTATCCATGCTGGGCCTTGCATGAAGGCGGGTAAGGTATCGAGCGGCGAATTTGCGACCGAGCAGGCCGTAAAGAGCGGCAGCGCATACCTTGTCATTCTGGCGGAAACGGCGTCGGCCAATACACAGAAGAAATTTCGCAATATGTGTGCATACTATAAAGTGCCATGCATTCTTTTTGGGGACAAAGAGCAGCTTGGAAGAGCCATCGGAAGAGAATACCGTTCTTCCCTTGCCGTATGTGAAGCGCATTTTGCAGAAAAAATAGCAGCATTGTTGGCAGAAGCGTAAGGCGTAAGGCCGGAAAGGTCGGTGGATGGATGCAGGAAACACGAAAACCGCAGAAAGAGGAGAAAAGATCATTGGAAAAGAAAGATACAGAAAATATGGAAATGAAGAAACCGGAAGAGCAGGCAAAACCGAAGAAAAAGAAAATTATTTCCGTTGTGCGTCCGCAGAACGCAACAAGTAAAGAAGCAAAAGAGTTCACAAAGAACCAGGGACAGAAAAAGACCGTCCGTCCCGCGGAAACGGCCGTCCGGAAGGAAACCGCAATGGAAACGGAAGAAGCGAGGACCGTCCGAACCGTGGAAACGGAAACGGCGGAAATGGAGATCGTCCGAACCGCAATGGAGACCGTCCGCAGGGAGAGCGCCGTTTCAACAATAACGGAGACCGCCCGAACCGCAGCGGAGACCGTCCGCAGGGAGAACGCCGCTTCGGCGGAAACAATGGAGACCGCCCGAACCGCAGCGGAGACCGTCCGGGAGGAGACCGCAATAACGGCGGAAGAAGCGGAAACGGTGAGAGAAGCGGAAGACCATTCGGTGAGCGTTCCGCACGTCCAAACGGAGGCAGACCGGGAAATAATGGCGGAAGACCGTTCGCAGGAAAGGATGATGATTCCCAGAATCAGAACCGCCGTCCGGGAGGAGACCGCCGCAGAACCGAGCATAAGAGCTCTGCAGGCGATACAATGAGCCTTGGCATCAAGAAGCCAGGCCGTGATACAGGAAGAAAAGAAAAAGACAAAAACAAAGATTCTTTAAGAGAAAATAAATTCAGTGAAGACAGAGGAAGAGGCGGAAACCGTCCGAACCAGGGACATCATCAGCAGTCCAGACTCCCGAAAGCGCTCCAGAAACCGGTCAACAAACCGAAACAGGAAGCACCGAAGACGAGGTAAAGGAGATTACCCTGCCGGAGAAAATGACCATCCGCGAGCTGGCTGAGAAGATGAAAATGCAGCCGGCAGTCATCGTAAAGAAACTGTTCATGGAAGGAACGATGGTTACCGTAAACCATGAGATCGATTTCGAAAAAGCACAGGAAATCGCGCTTGATTATAACATTATCGCTGAGCCGGAAGAGAAAGTCGATGTGATCGAAGAGCTCTTAAAAGAGGACGAAGAGGATGAAAAAGACATGGTTCCGCGTCCGCCGGTAGTCTGCGTTATGGGACACGTTGACCACGGTAAAACATCTCTTCTGGACTGCATCCGGAACACCCATGTCACCGACCGCGAGGCTGGCGGTATTACCCAGCACATCGGTGCATACACCGTTTCGATCAACAAACAGAAGATTACGTTCCTCGATACCCCGGGACATGAGGCATTCACCGCTATGCGTATGCGTGGAGCCAATGCAACGGATATCGCCATTCTCGTTGTCGCAGCAGACGACGGTGTGATGCCGCAGACCGTTGAGGCAATCAACCATGCAAAAGCAGCCGGCGTTGAGATCATCGTTGCGATCAATAAGATCGATAAACCAGGCGCAAACGTAGAGCGTGTAAAACAGGAGCTCTCCGAGTACGAACTGATTCCGGAGGACTGGGGCGGAAGCACCGTATTCGTTCCGGTATCTGCAAAGAACAACGAAGGTATCGACGATCTGCTTGAGATGATCCTTCTGACTTCCGAAGTGCTCGAGCTGAAAGCAAACCCGAACCGGAAAGCAAGAGGTCTTGTCATCGAGGCTGAGCTGGATAAAGGAAAAGGACCGGTTGCTACCATTCTGGTACAGAAAGGTACCCTGCATGTCGGCGATTACATCGCAGCAGGCGCATGCTCCGGTAAAGTCCGTGCGATGATGGATGATAAGGGACGCCGCGTCAAAGAGGCAGGCCCGTCTACTCCGGTTGAGATCCTCGGACTTTCCGATGTTCCGAACGCAGGAGAGATCCTCGTTCAGACCGATAACGATAAAGAAGCAAAGAACTTCGCAGCAACCTTCGTGGCAGAGAACAAGAAGAACCTGCTTGAGGAGACAAAAGCGAAGATGTCCCTGGATGATCTGTTCAACCAGATTCAGGAGGGTAACTTAAAAGAACTGGCACTCGTTGTCAAAGCCGATGTACAGGGATCTGTCGAGGCAGTAAAACAGAGTCTTGTCAAACTCTCCAACGAGGAAGTTGCCGTACGCGTCATCCACGGCGGTGTCGGTGCGATCAACGAGTCCGACGTTATGCTGGCAACCGCATCTTCCGCCATCATTATCGGATTTAACGTACGCCCGGATGCGAACGCAAAATCCATGGCAGAGCAGAACGGCGTAGACATCCGTCTGTACCGTGTCATCTACCAGGCAATTGAGGATGTTGAGGCAGCCATGAAGGGTATGCTTGAGCCGGTTTACGAAGAGAAAGTTATCGGCCATGCCGAGGTACGTCAGCTCTTCAAGGCATCCGGTGTCGGAACGATCGCCGGAAGCTATGTACTGGACGGAACGTTCCAGAGAGGCTGCAAAGTTCGAATCAGCCGCGAAGGAAACCAGATCTTCGAAGGAAATCTGGCATCCCTCAAACGTTTCAAAGACGATGTCAAAGAAGTGCGCTCCGGCTATGAGTGCGGTCTTGTATTTGAAGGATTCAACGATCTTCAGGAGTTCGATCAGGTCGAGGCCTATATCATGGTAGAAGTGCGAGATAGAAATGAGGAATTAAGTTGAGAAAAAACAGTATTAAAAACACCAGGATCAACGGGGAAGTACAGAAAGAGCTTTCCAACATCATCCGGAACGAGATCAAGGATCCGCGCATCGGAATGATGACCTCTGTCACAGCGGCAGAGGTAGCGCCGGATCTGAAGACGTGTAAAGTATATATCAGTGTGTTTGGCGATGATGAGGCGAAGAAAGAAACCATCCGCGGCTTAAAGAGCGCGGAGGGCTTCATCCGCCGTATGCTGGCCAAGACCATTAACCTCCGCAATACACCGGAGCTGACCTTTGTCCTGGATGAGTCGATTGAATATGGCGTTACGATGTCGAAACTGATTGATGAAGTAACACACAAAGAAGACAAAAAGGATGAGGAAAATGAAGAAAATTGATGAAATTCTAAACGGAGTCTCCTGCATGGCCATCGCCGGACACGTTCGTCCGGACGGTGACTGCATCGGTTCCTGCCTGGGATTATACCAGTATCTTCGCGACAATCGGCCGGAGATTCAGGCAGATGTCTATCTTGAGGATCCACGGCCGGAATTTTCCTATCTTCCGGGCTTTTCTGAGGTAAAGACAAGCTGTGAAGAGAAAGCGTACGACCTTGTGGTCCTTCTGGATGTATCCAGCGAGGAGCGCATCGGCGTTGCCGCACCGCTTCTTGCAAAAGCGGGAAAGACGATCTGCATCGATCACCATGTGACGAATACAGAATATTGCGAAATCAATCACGTAGAGCCGGATGCAAGCTCTGCCTGCGAGGTGCTGTTCGGGCTTCTGGAGGAAGAAAAGATCTCCGAGCCGTGCGCCGAGGCGCTGTACACCGGTATTGTGACCGATTCCGGCGTATTCCAGTACAGCAGCACCTCTCCGCACACGATGCGGGTTGCGGCCGCTCTGATGGAAAAGGGAGTTCCGTTTACCAGAATCATCGAGGATGCATTCTTCAAGAAAACATACGTACAGAACCAGATTATGGGACGCACGTTGACAGAGAGCATCATGCTTCTCGACAAGCAGTGTATTGTCGGTATCGTGCGGAAGAAGGTCATGGACTTCTATGGCCTGACACCGGGAGATATGGACGGCATTGTCATCCAGTTAAAAAATACAGAAGGCGTTCACGTAGCAATCTTCCTGTATGAGCTGGAGCCGCAGGTCTTCAAAGTAAGCCTCCGCTCCGACGAGCTGGTTGATGTGAGCAAAATCGCAGCCGTATTCGGCGGCGGCGGCCATATCCGTGCGGCTGGCTGCACGATGTCAGGTTCTCCGTATGATGTAATCAACAATCTGACTCTGTATATCGAAAAACAGCTTCTTGCAGAAGAGGAAGAAGAGACGACAGAGGAAGAAGCATAAACAGGAAACAGCCGGGCGCAGAAAATATATCCACGCCCGGTTTTCTTGTGAAAAAGAGGGAGACAAAACAACATGATAAACGGAGTTCTGAACGTATGGAAAGAGGCGGGATTTACGTCGCATGACGTGGTTGCGAAACTGCGCGGCATCCTGCACCAGAAAAAAATCGGCCACACCGGAACCCTAGACCCGGATGCGACGGGCGTGCTTCCGGTCTGCCTTGGAAAGGGAACGCGTCTCTGCGATATGCTGACCGATGAAACGAAGACGTATGAAGCGCTGCTTCACCTTGGAATCGCAACGGATACGCAGGACATGAGCGGAACCGTGACAGCAGAAGCGCCAGTGACCGTGACGGAAGAAGAGGTGCGGGACTGCATCGCCTCGTTTGTCGGGGAGCAGCAGCAGGTGCCGCCGATGTATTCCGCGCTGAAGGTTAATGGAAAGAAACTCTACGAGCTGGCGCGGGAAGGCATCGAGATCGAGCGGAAGGCCCGCACGGTGCACTTTTACGAGATCAGCATTCTGGAAGTGAAGCTTCCGCTGGTGCGCATGGAGGTAACGTGTTCGAAGGGAACGTATATCCGCACCCTGTGCCACGATATCGGCGAAAAACTGGGCTGCCACGGATGTATGGAGCAGCTGATCCGCACGAGAGTCGGCCAGTTTGACCGAAACGGAGCGCACACGCTTGACGAGATCGCAGCGATTGTCGGTGAGGGCCGCCTTTCGGAGATCCTCGTGCCGGTCGATGAAATGTTTGCCGCGCTGCGCAGCTTTGCGACAGCGGACGATCATGCGAAAAAGCTTGCGGAAAACGGAAATCCGCTGAAACCGGCGCAGATCCGCGAAATCGGGGAAACTGCTTCCGGCGAGGACTTCGCAGAAGACGAGGAGTTCCGCCTTTATCTCGATGGCGGAACGTTTGTCGGTATTTATCAATACAGACCATCACAAAACTTAACCAGACCGGTCAAGTTATTTCTGGAGAGAACATGAGATATCTAACAAAAACACTGGATTTTGACAGCAGAGGGGACAGCGTTGTAACCCTGGGAAAATTTGACGGCCTCCACCGGGGGCATATGCTTCTGATCCGTCGCGTCCTTGCAATCGGCAGAACGGAAGGACTGGAAACGGTTGTGTTTACGTTTGACGTGCCGCCGCAGTCGAAAGTGCAGCATGTCAAGCCGCATCAGCTGCTGACGAATGAGGAGAGAAGAGCCCGCCTCGAACAGCTTGGCATGGACTGCCTTGTGGAATGCCCGTTTGTGGATGAAGTGATGCACATGACGCCGGAAGCCTTTATCAAAGAGATTCTGGTGGATAAGCTGCACGCGAAAAAAGTTGTTGTGGGAAAGGATTTCGGTTTTGGCTACAAGAGAAGCGGCACAGCCGAAATGCTGAAAGAAATGGGCCCGTCCCTTGGTTTTGAAACCGAGATCATCGAAAAAGCAGAGGAAAACGGCCGCGAGATCAGCAGCACCTGGCACGGGAAGAGCTGGAACAGGGCAATATGGAAGCCGTGAGCGGTCTGCTCGGCTACGATTACGCGGTTCACGGCGAGATTGTCCACGGTCATGCACTCGGCAGAACGATCGGCGTGCGACCATCAATCAGATCCCGCCGGCAGAAAAGCTGCTTCCGCCGTTCGGCGTCTACGTTTCCGAGGTGAAAATCGAAGGAAAATTTATTACGGTATCACAAACATCGGTGTTAAGCCGACGGTACAGGAAAAATTTACCGGCGTGGAGACGAATCTTTTTGACTGCAGCGAGGATCTCTATGGAAAACAGGCGGAGGTTTCTCTGTTAAAATTCCTGCGCCCGGAGCAGAAATTTGTTTCGATCGACGCGCTGAAAAACCAGCTCGATCATGATGTTGCGGCAGGGAAAGAATATGTAGAAAAAAAGTTCGCTCAGCAGTGAAACACTCGCTGTTTCGCTGCGTAAGAAAGTGATTCAGGTGTGAGCAGCTCTCCTTTTGCGAAGCAAAACTTAAAATGAGAGCTGCGAAAGTTACAGTTCGGAGAACTGTAACTACGTGAAAATTCATCGCGAAAACATCTGATTTTAGTATTTACAATTCGAAAAGCGTATGCTATACTAATCGGGTATGTGGGACAAAAAAGATCCCCGGACCCTGATTCAGAGGCAGGACACTCCGACCACTTCTTAGTCAGCGGTGCAATCAAAATAACAGGAGGAATTTAAAATGATTTCGAAAGAAAAAAACAGGCAATCATCAAAGAGTATGCAAGAACTGAGGGAGATACAGGATCACCGGAAGTACAGGTAGCTGTTCTTACCGCAAGAATCGAGGAGCTCACTGAGCATCTGAAAGTTCACCACAAAGATCATCACTCCAGAAGAGGTCTTCTGAAAATGGTTGGTCAGAGACGTGGTCTGCTTGACTACTTAAAGAAAACTGATATTGAAAGATACCGTGCTTTAATCGAGAAGTTAGGAATCAGAAAATAATCAGCTTGGAACAACGGGCGGGATACATTTTCCGCCCGTTTCTTTGCTTGTAAGATCAAAGACAGCAAACGACATGGAGCCATTCTGGGCGCAGGAATTTTATCCGAGACCACTGAAAAACACATTGAAAGCTGCATCTTGTCCGTATTCCGGTGTGCTTTTCAGTTGTTTCGGAAATTCTGCTCAGAAGAAAAAAAGGAGATTATTTATGTACAAGAGTTTTTCTATGGAACTGGCAGGCAGAACCCTGACCGTAGACGTAGGCCGTGTAGCAAAACAGGCAAACGGCGCAGCATTTATGCATTATGGCGATACTGTAGTTCTTTCTACAGCAACCGCATCTGAGAAACCGCGTGATGGCATCGACTTCTTCCCATTAAGCGTTGAGTACGAAGAGAAGATGTACGCCGTTGGAAAAATCCCGGGCGGATTCAACAAAAGAGAAGGAAAAGCAAGCGAGCACGCAATTCTGACCAGCCGTGTCATTGACCGTCCGATGCGTCCGCTGTTCCCAAAAGATTACCGCAACGATGTTACCTTAAACAACATGGTAATGTCCGTAGATCCGGAGTGTGATCCGGAAGTAGTCGCAATGCTGGGTTCCGCAATCGCAACCTGCATTTCCGACATCCCGTTTGACGGTCCGTGTGCCATGACTCAGATCGGTATGATCGACGGCGAGTTCATCGTAAACCCGACTCTCGCACAGAAAGCAGTATCCGACCTGAAACTGACCGTAGCTTCCACCAGAGAGAAAGTCATCATGATCGAAGCCGGAGCAAAAGAGATTCCGGAAGCAAAAATGATCGACGCCATCTACAAAGCACACGAAGTAAACCAGGAAATCATCAAATTCATCGACAGCATCGTAGCAGAGGTTGGAAAACCGAAACACGCTTATGAGAGTTGCGCTATTCCGGAAGAGCTGTTTGCAGCGATCAAAGAGATCGTTCCTCCGGCCGAGATGGAAGAGGCTGTTTTCAGCGATGACAAACAGACAAGAGAAGAAAACATCCGTGTCATCACCGAGAAACTCGAGGAGCATTTGCCGACAACGAAGAGTGGCTGGCAGTATTAGGCGAGGCTGTTTACCAGTATCAGAAAAAGACTGTTCGTAAGATGATCTTAAAAGACCACAAACGTCCGGACGGCCGTGCGATCACAGAAATCCGTCCTCTGGCAGCAGAGGTTGACATTATCCCGCGTGTTCATGGTTCCGCTATGTTCACCCGTGGACAGACTCAGATCTGCAACGTAACAACACTGGCTCCGCTTTCCGAAGCACAGAAACTGGACGGACTGGATGAGTTCGAGACCTCCAAACGTTACATGCATCAGTACAACTTCCCGTCCTACTCTGTAGGTGAGACAAAACCGTCCCGCGGACCGGGACGCCGTGAGATCGGCATGGTGCTCTGGCAGAACGTGCCCTGGTTCCGGTACTTCCGACCGAGGAAGAGTTCCCGTACGCAATCCGTACCGTATCCGAGACCTTCGAGTCCAACGGTTCTACTTCCCAGGCAAGTATCTGTGCATCCACCATGTCTCTGATGCTGCCGGTGTACCGATCAAAAACCGGTTGCAGGTATCTCCTGCGGTCTGGTAACAGGCGAGACCGATGATGATTACCTCGTACTGACCGATATCCAGGGTCTCGAAGACTTCTTCGGCGACATGGACTTTAAGGTAGCTGGTACCCACGACGGAATCACTGCAATCCAGATGGATATCAAGATCCATGGACTGACCCGTCAGATCGTAGAAGAGGCGATTGCCAGAACGAAACAGGCAAGAGAGTACATCCTGACCGAGGTTATGGAGAAAGCGATCGCAGAGCCGCGTAAGACGGTCGGCGAGTTCGCTCCGAAGATCATCCAGATGATGATCGACCCGCAGAAGATCGGTGAAGTTGTCGGCCAGAGAGGAAAGACCATCAACGCCATCATCGATGAGACCGGCGTAAAGATCGACATCACAGATGACGGTGCAGTTTCCATCTGCGGAACCGAGCAGGCTATGATGGATCAGGCAAAGAAATATATCGAGATCATCGCAAGCGACTTTACCGAGGGACAGATCCTGACCGGAAAAGTTGTCAGCATCAAAGACTTCGGTGCTTTCCTTGAGTTCGCACCTGGAAAAGAAGGTCTGGTACACATCTCCAAGCTCGCCAAACAGCGTGTTGAGAAAGTAGAAGACGTTGTCAGCCTTGGCGATGTTGTAAAAGTAGTCTGCATGGGCAAAGATAAGATGGGTCGTGTAAGCTTCAGTATCAAGGATGTTCCGGCAGACGCGAAATAAATAGATCTGCCAGACGATAAAGAGCGGGGAACACAGAAAAAGGGATCTGCAAAACGGTTCGTTTTTCTGTGTTTTCTTATGTCCAATAGGAGTGAAAGCTATGAGATACCATAATATAACGAAAGACGATATGCTGAACGGAGACGGCCTGCGCGTCGTGCTCTGGGTCGCCGGATGCGGTCATCACTGCAAGGGATGTCAGAATCCGATTACCTGGGATCCAAATGGCGGCATCCCGTTTGATGACGCGGCAAAGGCAGAAATTTTTGAACAGCTGGACAAGGACTACATTTCCGGCATCACCTTTTCCGGCGGAGATCCGCTGCATGAGGCAAACCGGGCGGATGTGACGGCTCTGGCAAAAGAGATCAAGGAAAGATATCCGAAAAAAGATATCTGGGTTTACACCGGATATGAGTGGGAATCCGTCTGTGATCTGGAACTGATGGATTACACGGACGTGGTTGTGGACGGCCGCTTTATTCTTGCCCAGAGGGACGTTACCTTGGAATGGAAGGGCAGCCCGAATCAGAGAGTCATTGATGTGAAAAAGACGAGAGCACGCGGCGAAGTCGTACTGTTCGGCGAAAAGTAGTCACGCAAAAAGAAAAGGAGACGCTTTATGGAAACCATTAAAATTCAGTATTTAAACGATGAAATTGAGCGCCTGCGCTATATCGACGGAAAGTCCGACTGGATCGACCTGCGCGCGGCAGAAGAAGTAGAGTTAAAGGCCGGAGAATTCAAGCTGATCCACCTCGGCGTTGCCATGCAGCTGCCGGAGGGCTACGAGGCGCATATTGTGCCGAGAAGCAGCACCTTCAAGAACTTCGGTATTATCCAGACGAACCACTGCGGTATCATCGATGAGAGCTACTGCGGACCGAACGACTGGTTCTACATGCCGGCGTATGCCCTGCGCGACACCGTGATTCATGTGAATGACCGCATCTGCCAGTTCCGCATCGAGAAACACCAGCCGACCATCGGCTTTGAAGAAGTTGACCACTTAAACGGCGAGGACCGCGGCGGAATTGGAAGTACAGGAAAACAGTAAATCTGAGCTGCGAATTATTATAGAAAGACCCCGGAAACATCAGTGAAAACTGGCGTTTCGGGGTCTTTTTTATTTTATCTGAACCGTATTATTCGTGATTTTGAATTTTTTAAAGCTGTTGATGAAGCTCGAAATCCTGCTGTACCCATACTGCTTCACATCAAAGCCCGGGAAGCGGCTCCGTAGAGCGTCGTGGATGATGCTCAGGTTGTCGATATGGCCGCCGTTGGAGCAGATCAGGTCGTGATGCATTTCTCAATCTGCTGGCGCGATACGGTGTTCTGGCGCTCTTTCACGAGGTAATTGTGACCCGTCTTCAGCACCTCGATATCATTCATACTCTCCAAAAACGTAGAAAGCTTCGAATAGCCGTAATTTCGAACATCAAACTCCGAAAATTTCTTCTGTAAAATACTGCCGATCTCACTGAGCGTCGTATTCTTTCCATGGTCATTATTTTCCGTCAGCACACGGGAAACCGTCCGTTCAATCTCGGCCTTGCTCGTAATCGCTTCGTCCTGCGAAGCGCCATATCCATAGCGCGCCGAACTTTCCGAAACAGCGGGAATCGCAGGAGAGATATCATCCTCATTCTGGGAGATCACCTCAAGAATTTTAAAGGCATCACACGCCACACGGAACGACGATGGAGTCTTCTGCTCACCCATACCGAGCACGAACATTCCAGATTCGCGCAGCCGCTGTGCCAGCTTCGTAAAGTCGGAATCCGAGGAGACCAGGCAGAAGCCCTCCACATTTCCGGAATAGAGAATGTCCATCGCATCGATGATCATCGCGGAGTCGGTCGAGTTCTTTCCGTTCGTATTGCTGTACTGCTGGATCGGGTTGATCGAGTAGCGTAAGAGCTGCTCCTTCCAGCTTTTCTTCGAGATATCGGTCCAGTCCCCGTAGATTCTCTTGTAAGTAGCGACGCCCTGGTCCGAAACCTCGTCCAGGATATATTTGATGTATTTCGGGGAAACATTGTCCGCATCGATCAATACGGCAAACCGGCTGTCTTTCTGTTCCATAGATTCTGTCCTTTCTGCGGCTTGAATAGTTACGAAAATAGATACCTCTAGTTTAGTACATTTCAGCCCACAAATCAACCGGGAGTTTGAAATGACAAAAAAACTTGTCAAAACTATTGACAAATAAAGTTGTCAATAGTAGAGTAGTAGATGACAAGAAAAGTTGTCAAATAGAGAGCTCATCTAAAAACAAAGTGAAGGGGGATACTGCGATGCCGCTGTACAATCAGTTAAAAGAGTACCGTTCGAAGCTTGGCATCAACCAAACCGACCTTGGAAAAATGGCGGGAGTATCGAGACAGACCATCAGCCTGATCGAGCGGGGAGACTATTCACCGTCGGTGACACTGGCATTAAAACTTGCAAAAATCTGTGAAGTAAAAGTAGAAGATATTTTTCAATATGAGGAGGATGAACCATGAAAGAAAAACAGGGGAACAAACCAAATTCCTACGGAAAGTTGATGAAACGGATGCTGATTTATCTGGGAATCGGCGGAGTCTGCGGTTTTTTTGTCGGAATTTTTATGACGTTCGGAGTGAAAAATGGCATGAGTGATCTGAGCGATCTGGTCCGTCCGCTGGCACTGCCGATCATTGCGGTAATTTTCGTTGTAAGCATTGTCCTGATGGAATTTTACAGCCGGAAATTAAAGGATACGATGAAGCATCTCGAAGAAGCAGAGGATGAACAGTACGAAGTCTTAAGCTATGAAGAAGAGAAATACGGCGCGATGCTGATGAACTGCAATGTGATTTCGCAGGTCTGCGATATCATCGTGCTGACATTTACCTTTTCCCGTTCCTGGCTGGAAGAAGCATCGGGAAAAGAGCTCGCCGGATTCCTGGCAGCCTGTGCTCTGTTTTGTATCAACTTCTTTCTCTATGGCTATTATCAGATGCGTTATGTAAAAATGGTTCAGGCAGCTCACCCGGAGAAGAGAGGCGATATGAACTCAAAAAACTTCCAGAAAGACTGGATGGCAAGTTGCGATGAGGCAGAAAAAGAGATGGTATATCAGAGTGCCTATAAGGCCTATATGGCGCTGGGCAAGATGATTCAGATCCTGCTGTGTGCGACGATGATCCTGCATCTGGTGTTCCATACCGGTATTCTCGCAGTCATTGTCGTGGGCGTCATTTATCTGACGATGACACTCACATATCATCGTTCCTGTGTAAGTCTGCAGAAAGCAAAACTGAATCTGTAATCCTGTAAATACAAAAAACTGCGTGGAATGCATTTCAGAATCGTGCATTCCGCGCAGTTTTGCGTTTGGTATGAAAAATGTCAGCTGATCGGAGCCGTCGGTGTCTTTGAATCATACTTTTTGTCGATATCCTTCATGACAAACAGATACGAAACACCGGTAAAGACAGCTGCCGTCACCCAGGCTGCCGGGTCACAGAAGCAGGCGAGCGGATAGCTGATGACTTATGGCAATCACAGCTACAATAAGGCGCGCAAAGAGTTCAGAAACACCGCCCATCATAGGCAGAAAGCCGTAGCCGCAACCCTGCATTGCATTTCGGAAAATAAAGATGGTGCAGAGCGGTACATAAAAAAGAGCACACATATAGGAATAAGTCTTTGCCCATGGCATCATGGCGGCCATATCGACATCACCCGAGAAGAAGAGGGAAAGACATGGCTTCAGAAGAAGGAAGACGAGAACAGCGGCTGCGATCGAATACGTGACGGAAGTCAGAAGTGCAGCGCGAACTCCCTTTTTAATCCGTGGAATATCGCCCTTTCCGAAATTTTGCCCGCTGTAGGTTGCCATCGTCTGTCCCATTGCGGAAAAGCCCTGTGTGACCAGATTCTGCAGCTTACAGGCCGCCGTAAAAGCGGCAACCGCCTCCGAGCCGAACAGGTTAATGGCAGCCTGCATAATCATTGTACCGGATGCGGTGATGGCAAACTGGAGTGCCATCGGAATGCCCATCGAGAGCTGATGGCGGGAATCTGCCGCATGAAGCTTCCAGTGGTGTTTTTCCGGCCACATATCCGGCATGGAGCGATAAATATAAAAAAGACAGAGCACAGCAGAAATTCCCTGGGAGAAAACGGTTGCATATCCGGCTCCCGCAACGCCCATTTTAAAATGAATGATGAGAAGCAGATCCAGAAGAACATTTAATACAGCCGAAAAAATCAGGAACATCAGCGGAGTCTGGCTGTTTCCTACTGCACGCAGATAGGAGGAAAGCAGATTGTAAAAAATCGTAGCGATCAGGCCACCGCAGATAATCATAATATAGGTATAAGCGTCCTGAAAAATATTTTCCGGTGTGTTCATGAGATGCAGCAACGGCCGCATGGAGATCATGCTGAAGAATGTCAGGACAACCGTGAAAAGGAGAGCCAGTAGAATGCCGTTTGCCACACTTCGCTTTACTCCGCTCGTATCCTTTGCACCGAACCGTTGCGATGTCAGAACCGTAAAGCCTGCTGTGATGCCCTGCGCAAATCCAAGCACCAGGAACATAATCGTTCCCGTAGAACCAACTGCAGCCAGTGCATCCGCTCCGACATATCGGCCAACGATAATCGTGTCTGCCATGTTGTAGAGCTGCTGGAAAATGTTTCCGATAATCAGCGGCAGTGTAAACTGCAGAATGACCGGAAGCGGACTTCCCTTTGTCATGTCTCTTTCCATGAAAAAACCTCCTCAGAATGATGGTAAAATTAGTTTTATCTTCGTTTCAAACGAAAGCTATTTTATCACATTCCAAAGAGGTTGTCACACCTTATTTTGACATTTTTCCGGTAATTTTTGATTGATTGAAATCAGAAATTTTCCAGTCTGTTTTTATAGAAGTTTTTCATACACAGTTTTGATTTTTTCCGCCGTCTGCTGCAGCTTCTGCGCACGGTGTCCGAAAATTCGAACAGCAAGATCGCCGCCGGAGAGCGTCGTTGCGCCGCCGTCGATTTCCGGATCGCCGTCAAGAATTTCCCGGATTTCATTGAGAAGCGTATCCGCGTATTCTGTCCGTGAGAGAAAAAGGTTCGCCATATGCGTGTATCCCTCGTACATACCAATCCCTTCCATCGGCATCTGATCGGCAGATAGCAGGTGTTGTCGCGGTAGATCAGCTTTTGACCGCGGAAAATCTGTACCTTTGAGGCAAAGCGGCGGTACTGGAACCGCTCTTCGTGCGCATTCCGTCCGCAGGAGATGATTTCCAGCAGAAACAGGCGGGATGTCTCGTCTGCCAGATGAATCGTCATTGTACTCGTAAAAGAAGACTGTGCAAACGGAATGACGGGCTGCGGATAGTAGTAAAGTACCGCGTGCGGATCAACCTGAACGGAAATTGTGCGGGATGCCGATCCCTCGTCCATTTTGTGGATCTTCTCAAACGACTGCGACAGGACCTCGAGATCCGCCCCCTCTTTTACATGGTAAGAAAATTCCTGTGAATCCCCTTCCATAATACCCGCGGAGGCACAGAGAGGCATGATCTGGATTCCGCCGTTCTCTTTTGCAAACGGAGCCATAATCTTGTACGGCGCCGTAAAGGAGAGGTCTTCGAGAATCGTCTTTCCGTTTTTTAACGCCGCGCAGGCCGTGATGCGGGAAATCTTTCCGAATTTGTTTTCCATAAGCATCACATTCCTTCTAAGAGCACATTTTCTTTGATCCAGGAAACAACATCATCCACATGGACGTCGCCGCGGATGTTGGTGAACAGAAACGGACGCTCGCCACGCATTTTTTTCGAATCGTGTTCCATGACTTCCAGGCTTGCACCGACATACGGAGCCAGATCAATCTTGTTGATGACGAGAAGATCGGACCGTGTAATGCCAGGGCCGCCTTTCCGCGGAATCTTATCGCCCTCAGCGACATCGATAACAAAGATCGTGGCGTCCACAAGCTCCGGACTGAACGTAGCGGAGAGGTTGTCACCGCCGCTCTCGATAAAGAGAAGCTCGATGTCCGGGAACCGCTCCATCATCTCGTCGACGGCCTCGAGGTTCATCGAAGCATCCTGCGGATCGCGGTGTGCGGGCAGCCGCCGGTCTCCACGCCGATGATGCGTTCCACCGGAAGGACGCTGTTCTTCGCGAGAAACTGTGCGTCCTCCTTTGTATAAATATCGTTGGTGATAACGCCAATACTGTAATCGTTTGCCATTTTTCGGGACAGCGCCTCAATCAGTGCCGTTTTTCCGGAGCCGACCGGTCCTGCTACTCCAATTTTTACGTAAGACATAACACATACCTCTTTTCCTGAAAATAATGATTGCGCGAAACAAACACATTACGACATATAAAGACGGGAATACAGTGTTTCATGCTGGATCCCGCGGATATCAAAGCCCGGCGCAGAAAGACAGAGATCCTCCGCACTCCGGTGTTCCAGATCTTTTAAAATCTCGGCAAATTCCGCATAGCATCCGCCGAGAAGCTGCTGTCCGGCGCTCTGGCTTAACGGGATCGTTTTGACGCAGTTTGTCACAATCGCGGAAGTCTGCGCATAGAGATAATGCGACAGCGCATCGGCAAGCGGAATGTTCATGCAGCGCAGAAAACACCGTAGATACAGCAGTGGTTTATCGCCTGCCTTTCCTGGCAGTAAGATAACGACGGAAGATCCCGTTTTCCTCTTTTGTCACGGGCAGCTCCAGCTTTTCGATCGTCTTTGCAAAACGGGACCCCATTTTCCGTGCGGCCTCCCTTTGTTCCATCGGAATCCGCGACGCTTCCAGAATTTCTTCAATCGAAAGAAGCTGTTCCAGATCCCCGTATGCGGCAGCAAGATAGGAGAGTCTTGCGGCGAGAAGCTCCGTGAAGGCAAGATTCCATCGGATTTTGTGGTGGATATATTCCTTTGCCGTCGCCTCATCGTGCACAATTCCACGCTGAATATACGTTTCGAGTCCTTGCGAGTGCGAGTACGCGCCGATCGGAAACAGGGCGTCGTTGATCTGAAGAAGATAAAAATTAAGTTCGGACATAAAAAGTCTCCTGAAAAATCATAAGATATCGAATGAGCCTGCCCGCGAAAAGGGGCCGGCCCATTCTTTTCTGCGTGCGGACAGACCGCATCAGTGATGATGATTGTGGATCGATGCGGAAATCCGCTGGTCGAAGTCGAGCTTTTTCAGTTCTTTTTCGGCCGTAACGCCGTGGAGTTTCTGAAGCATCAGAAGCATCGGCTCATTGTAAATCGTGATAAAAGTATCGTTTTCGCCCCAGAACAGCGGTGCATGGCGGTTGCCGATCTCGTAGCAGACCTTTGCCGCCTGCTTTTCGTGACCCGGAGTAAGGGAAACGCGGATCACCTCGCACGGAGGCGTATTGACGGCGATGATTTTTTCATCGTCTGCATAGAGCACATCACCCTGATACAGACCCCTTGTGAGAATGGAATCGTCCATGCGGATGCCGAGCTCCGTTCCGTGGTCGGTCGTCTTTTTATGAATCTTTTTGAAGGCTTCATGCCATTCGATATCGACGTATTCGATCGTTTTTCCGGAAGTGTCAAATTCCGAAAGTTTTCCTAAAATCTGTTCGCAAACCATTGAAAAAAGTTCCTCCTTACCGAATTACCAGATCTGAAGCAGCATCATGACGCCCGGGATCCACGCGGTGACAACGCCCTCAAATACCTGAAGGCACGGCACAAATTTTCCGAGCTTCTTTCCGCAGATATCCTCCACAAAAGAAGTACCCCAGAGAATGGCCCACAGATACCAGATGCCCGCCCAGCGGAGATCCGGCGTGATGCCAAGCGCCGCGCTTCCAATGAAGCCTTCGATCGTTCCGAAGATGACAGCGTTGACGGCAACAAAGGTCGAAAACCACGCAAAAGGGATCGGGCTGGCGTTTAAAAATTTATTGACGGCCACAAAGAGGTAAGTGAAGCAGAACAGCAGTCCCGTTCCGGCAGCGTAATAATTTCCCTGCACGAGATTCACGAAGTTGATGAAAAGGGAAAGTCCGCCGGTAAAGATATTCATTACAGCGGCCGAGCGTCCATCCACATGGTACAGGGTGCACATGCCGTTGTTGATCAGTACAATTCCTACAAATAAAAGACACACTCCAAGCATAATAAAATTCTCCTCGTATGGTTTTACAGAATGCAGAGCCGTTTAGAACAGGCTGTAAAGCTGGGTCAGCGGCAGTTTTTCTGCTGGCTTGGAAGTGATCTCCTCGCCGTCAACAGTGACCTTATATGTCTCCGGATCTACGGTAAGCACCGGCGTGCGGTCGTTCCATACCATATCCTTTTTGCTGATACTGCGGCAGCCGTGTACCGGGACAACCGTTTTTTCCAGTCCGTATGCGTCTTTGATACCGGCATCGAAAGCAGCCTGGGAAACGAAGGTTAGGCATGCCTCCTGTTTTGCTTTTCCGTGAGCGGCAAACATCGGCTGATAGCAGACCGGCTGTGTCGTCGGGATCGAAGCGTTGGCGTCTCCCATTTTCGAAGCGACGATCATACCGCCTTTGATGATCATATCCGGTTTGGAGCCGAAGAAAGCAGGATTCCAGAGCACGAGATCAGCAAATTTTCCCTTTTCGACCGAGCCGACATACTCGGAGATACCGTGGGTGATGGCCGGGTTGATCGTATATTTTGCGATATAACGTTTCACGCGGAAGTTATCGTTTTCATGACCGGCATCCTCCGGCAGAGCGCCGCGCTCATCCTTCATTTTGCTTGCGGTCTGCCACGTACGGGTGATGACCTCACCGACACGGCCCATCGCCTGGGAGTCGGAACTCATCATACTGAAAATACCCATATCGTGCAGAACATCCTCTGCGGCGATCGTCTCCGGGCGGATACGGGAATCCGCGAACGCAACGTCCTCCGGGATGTGCTTGTCGAGGTGGTGGCATACCATCAGCATGTCAAGATGCTCATCAAGTGTGTTGACAGTGTAAGGCATTGTCGGATTCGTGGAGGAAGGCAGAACGTTCGGTGCAGCAGCAGCGCGGATGATGTCCGGTGCGTGGCCGCCGCCGGCTCCCTCGGTGTGGTACGTATGGATGGTTCTTCCGCCGATGGCCGCAAGCGTATCTTCGACGCATCCGCCTTCGTTCAAAGTATCGGTGTGGATGGCAACCTGGACATCGAACTCATCGGCAACGTTGAGGCAGTGGTTAATGACCGCCGGCGTTGCGCCCCAGTCCTCGTGGATTTTCAGGCCCATCGCACCGGCTTTGACCTGCTCAATCAACGGAGCCTCGTCGGAGCAGTTGCCCTTGCCGAGAAAACCAAGGTTCATCGGATATTCCTCTGCGGCTTTCAGCATCATGCGCAGATTCCACGGTCCCGGGGTACACGTCGTTGCGTTCGTGCCGTCCGCCGGGCCGGTGCCGCCGCCGATCATCGTGGTCACGCCGCTGTAGAGGGAGCAGTCAATCTGTTGCGGGCTGATAAAGTGGATGTGAGTATCGATGCCGCCTGCCGTAACGATCATACCCTCGCCGGCCAGAGCCTCGGTCGATGCGCCGACCGTCATGCCAGGAGTCACGCCGTCCATGACATCCGGGTTTCCGGCTTTTCCGATGCCGGCGATTTTTCCGTCTTTGATTCCGATGTCTGCTTTTACAATGCCTGTAGCATCCACGATCAGAGCGTTTGTGATGACAAGATCAAGGTCTCCGTCTCTGCTGCAGGTCTTAACGGACTGTCCCATACCGTCGCGGATGGATTTGCCGCCGCCGAATTTTACTTCATCGCCGTATGTGGTGTAGTCTTTTTCGACTTCAATCACAAGGCTGGTGTCGGCAAGGTGGACCTTATCGCCGACGGTCGGACCGTACATAGCGGCATATTTACTTCCGGAAATTTTTACACTCATTTTTGCTGTCCCTCCTTACAGAAATCCTTTTAACTTCGCGTTTTCCAGTGATGCGGCTTTCGTGTCAGCGGTAGCCTGTGCGCGGGTCAGGTCATTCAGACCGAAGACACGTTTTCTGCCGCCCATCTCGACGAGCTGCACCTCTTTTTCCTCGCCCGGCTCAAAACGGACCGAAGTTCCGGAAGGAATATCGAGGTGATAACCGTACGCCGTTTCCCGGTCAAAAGAGAGGCACCGGTTGACCTCAAAGAAATGAAAATGGGAGCCGACCTGAACGGGACGGTCGCCCTTATTTGCTACCATGACAGTGACTGTCTTTTTGCCTTCGTTTAATGTGATCTCGCGATCGGAAGCCATGATTTCACCGATTTTCATATGATGTCTCCTCCTTACTGAATAGGATTATGTACAGTTACCAGTTTGGTTCCATCTGGGAACGTCGCCTCGACCTGAACCTCGCCGATCATATCGGCAACGCCGTCCATGACATCGTCGCGGGTTAGAATCTTTGTGCCGAGCTGCATCAGCTCCACAACGGTCTTTCCGTCCCTTGCTAGTTCCAGAAGCTCGGAACTGATGTAGGCGAGTGCTTCCGGGTAATTCAGTTTCAGGCCGCGTGCTCTCCGCTCTTTGGCGAGATTACCGGCCATATGAAGCATCAGTTTTTCCTGTTCCTTGGGATTTAATCTCATGGTGTTCCTCCTTTTTTGCATAGAAAAAGAGCAGACCAGGGAGAAAACATTTCTGTTCAGACTCCTTTGTCTGCTCTTTCATATTTTATATCACGCATTATAACGGGTGTTTTTTATTTGGTCAAGAACTTTTTGCTATTTTTTTGATTGCTTTTTTCATGTACAGCAGAGGAAAAACCATAGAAAGCAAAGAAAAGAGGGGAAAATGCAGAAGAAAACAAAGAAAATCCTCTGAAATAAACAGTATATAACAGTTGACAACAGTAGCTGACTGTTATATACTGTTTATTGTAAAGGAGAAGAGAAACGATATGCATATTATTTTGAATCATTCCTCCATGGTGCCGATCTACGAGCAGCTCATGGAGCAGATCAAATCAGAAATTATCAATACAGCATTAAAAGAAGGAGAGGCGCTCCCATCCGTCCGTTCTCTGGCCGGGGAACTGCGGATCAGTGCGCTGACCGTCAAAAAGGCGTATGACAAGCTGGAAGAGGAAGGATTTGTTACAACGATTCACGGAAAGGAACGTATGTAACGGCTTCCGACAAACAGCTCGCGCTGGAGGCAAGGCAGAGAGAAGCAGAGGCGGATTTTGAAAAAGCCATCGACCGTGCCCTTGCGATGGGAATGAGCCGGGAGGATATTCTGGAGACAGTAACCCTTCTTCTGGAGGAAAAATAAGGAATGCCGGAGCAGCGGCAGAAAGGAAGAGACAGACATGATAAAAATGCAGAATGTCAGAAAGGTGTATCCGGGATTTGATTTTGAGCTTTCTATGGAGATTCCGGAGGAAGAATCACCGGACTGATTGGAAAAAACGGAGCCGGAAAAAGCACGGCGATCCGGCTGATGCTCGGCCTTGCAAAAGCAGATGGCGGAATAATCGAACTCTTTGGAAAACCGATCACAGAAATTATGGCAGAGGACCGGCAGAATATCGGCGTTTCGCTGGCAGAATCTGGATTTAACGGACAGTTTACCATCGTGGAAGTGGAGAAAATTCTGGCGAAAATGTATCCAAAGTTTGAGGAAAGCTGGTTCACCAGAGAGTGCCAGAAGCTGCATCTTCCGGAAGGAAAACAGTTCAAGGAATTTTCCAATGGAATGAAGGCGAAGCTGCGTGTACTTACCGCCCTGTCACACAAGGCACAGCTTCTGATCCTCGACGAGCCGACCGCAGGACTCGATGTGGAAGCGAGAAATGAGATTCTCGACCTGCTGCGCGAATACGCGGCCGAAGATGAGAGCCGGACGATCCTCATTACGTCCCACATCGCCTCCGATCTCGAGCATCTCTGCGATGACATTTATCTGATTCACGGGGGAAAACAGCTCCTGCACGAGGAGACGGATGTGATTCTCGAGCAATACGGTCTCATCAAGGCAGACGAGGCGCAGTATGCGGCGCTCGACAAAGAATATCTGCTCGATACCCAGAAAGAACCGTATGGCTATGCATGCCTTACCAACGACAGAAAATATTACGAAGAAAACGTTCCCGACCTTGTAGTAGAGCGGGCCGGAATTGATGATGTAATTTTGATGATGACAGGAGGAGAAAAAAGATGAGTGGATTATTAGAGAAAGATATCTGTCTGCTGTTAAAAGGCCATCGCAACACGATGATCCTTTTCCTTATGATCTGTGTATTCCTCGGACTTAGCCAGACGGACACCTTTATTCTGGGCTATTTTCCGTTTCTGATGATCGTTCTGCTGATCGGAACGCTTTCCTGCGATGAAGCGGATAACGGACTGCCGTTCCTGTTCACACTCCCGATTGACCGGAAACTGTATATCCGCGAAAAATACCTGTTCTGCGTGGCCGGAACCGTAGTATCGTTTGTCCTCGCCTGGGCGTTATACCTGGTATCCCTGCTGGTGCACGGCGTTTCGAATGTATCTGGTGTTCTCTCGGAAAATGCGGGAATGATACCGGTCTTTCTGGCGGTATTTTTCATCACCATTTCCATCATGATTCCGGTGCAGATCAAATGCGGAGCAGAAAGCGCACGGGTCATGATGGCAGGAATCTGTTTTCTGTTTGCCGGTGTGATTCTGTTTGTGCAGAAAGTCGCAGGAGAAGCGACACTGGATCAAATCACGGAGCTGATTGGCACCATTACGGGCACAATTCCGGGCCAGGCAGGAATTTTTACTGCAGGCATCGTGGTTTTGCTGATTTCGTACCGGATCAGTGTAGGATTTATGGAGAAACAGGAATTTTAGAAAAAACGAAAGACGTCAGATTTCATTTTAAAACGTGAAATCTGGCGTTTTTGCTGTGATAAAATTTGCAGAAACTTGAAAAAAATGGCATTGTATGGTATTCTTTACAGGATGTTGCTTAAAAATTATATAAGAAGAAACAGAGGAAAAAATGAAAAAATTATTTGCACAGATTGTGAAATTCGGTATCGTCGGCTTCATCAGCTTTGGTATTGATTACGTGACCGGACTGATCGTTCTGAACCTTGTTATGGCGCTGACTCCAGTTCATATTTTGAAATGGCATCGCTTGTCGGTTCTGTTGTCGGATTTACTGTGTCCGTCATCGCTAATTACATTTTAAGTTTCAAATTTGTCTTTGAGCGAAAAGAAGACCTGAACAAAAAAGTCGAATTCATTACCTTCGTCGTCCTTTCCCTGATCGGAATGCTGCTGAACAGCTTCCTGATCTGGATTGTAGTAGGACCCATCTACCGGGGGAGCACTGCACTGCAGCAGCACATCGGCTACAACCTGATTTACACCATTGCAAAAGTCTTTGCAACTGCGGTTGTCATGGTGTACAACTTTATTACCAGAAAAATCTTTCTGGAGAAGAAATGATTCTGAAAAAAATCTGAAAAGAAGGCAGCGGAGAAAAACGCTGCCTTCTTTTCAAAGAAAGATAAAAAGGAAAGGCTGGTGAAGAGAGAATGAACCTTCCCATTCAACTACAGGCAGGATTGTACCTGTATCTGATCTGTATTAATATGATCACCATAGCAGTCTATGGCATCGATAAACGAAACGCTGTGCATGGAAAATGGAGAATCCGTGTCTCGACGCTTCTTACCCTGGCCGCAGTCGGCGGTTCGGCAGGAGCACTGCTGGCGATGCACCTGTTCCATCACAAGACAAGAAAAAAGAAGTTTACCATCGGCGTTCCACTGATGCTGCTGGTGCAGATCGCGCTTTTTTTCTTTCTTGTGAAAGCAGATTTTTCGATCTCAATCTGAGAAAGAAAGGTGATGAAAATGGAAATGAGCCGTCCAGTCCTTCGGTGGCTATGCAGACGCACAGCTTAGCCGCCTGCAAAATGCGTTGGCGCGCGGTACTTTCTTGCAGAGTGAGAAAGAACAGCATATTTATGAAATGCTTTTAGATATGTAAAAACATCTGTCCAATAGGGCAGATGTTTTTACGTGTGCCATTATTGTGACAGATGATATAATATTATGATAAAAAGCGGCGAAAAGGTAAGATACATATAAAATGATCAAAAGGAGAAAGAATGGGAACTGATCATAAAGAAAAACTGATTCGAGTGTTACAGATTTTAGAGGAAACAGATGAAAAAAGTCCGATGAATGCGACACAGATTTTGAAATATCTGGAAGAGGAATATCAAATAGAACAGGTCGATCGCCGTTCTGTTTATCGTGATATTAAAATGCTGCAATTTTGTGGTTATGAAATATATCAGTGTGCGGATAAAAAGATGGGCTGGTATATGAAAAAACATATATTTTCGGACTGGGAAATTAAAATTATGTTGGATGCAGTACAGCAGGCAAGATGCATTTCTGCAAAGGAAGCAAAGGAATTGAAAGAACGACTATTGGATCTTACAAGTAAGAGAAGTCGAAGCAGATTTTGTCATATGATGACACCCAAGGCAGGAAACATGGATTCTGATAGGGAAACAGGATACTACATTGAAACAATGCTGGAAGCTATGTATCTCCATAAAAAATTGAATTTCAATATACAGAAGTAAATGAGAAGTTGCAAAAGGTGCTTCGAAGAGAAGGAAAAAAATATTCGCTTAATCTTTATGAAATATATTGGTCTGATAATACCTATTATTTAATCGGGGCACATGATCATTATGATAGACTTACAAGTTATAGGCTTGATCGAATTGAAAATCTGGAGATATCACAGAGTGACGCGATTGACGCTGTAGAAAAAATAGGCCCAAATCCCGAACTTATTATTCGGAAATATATTGAAGAAAGTGTAAACCATTTCCTGGGGGAAACCGTAAGAATAGAAGTGGAATATAAACCAGAACCGGCGACAAATGCAATTCTCTATGATTTTGTTGGGAAAAATGTATCGGTCCAAAAACTGGAAAATGGAAATTGCAGAGCCGTTTTTTATAAAATGAACAGTGTAACTTTACTTGGATGGTTCATGAAATATATGGATAAGTTTATGGTTATAGAACCACAAATGCTGCGGGAAAATATAAAGACAAAATTGGAGAATACATTGGAAATAATGAATAATATAAATGGATCACAATAATACAGGACAAAAAAATATGATAAAACAAACTTTATGAAAACCAGGAGGAACTATATTGGAAAAAGATTTAAAAATGGAAGTATTTGCGTCAGTAGATACTGTAAAACCGGTAGAATTTCATGTTTATGAACTTCATGTACAAAAAATAGGAAATACATATTCTATTATCAGAGGGGCAGCTGGAAATTACGAAACTGGAATCAGGCAGGCGTATTTGAAGATGGAAACAAAATCTATGCGACGGAAAAACTGCAAGAGAAAATCCCAAATGCTGATTTTACAGTCGAATATGAGGGATCACGAGAACTGCCTGTTTTAGAAAACAGAAGAATCTATCAGGAACTTATCAAATACTGGATCACACAAAAACTATCCCAAATTTTAATTTTTGGAAAATACAGAAAATATTCCTGTAAAAGTAATGTGACAAGTAAGTGGATTATGACAAATCAGGGATTTGAGACGTTTTCGTCAGGAACAGAGAAATTAGTCTGGAACGGAAATATAATTTCTGGGTTACTATTATGGATGATGAAAAAGCATATCTGAGAATTGATACCAGCAGTCTTTTTTTCATCGAATCAAACTGTAGCTGATTATCTGGAAAAAGGACTAAATCTAATTGGTCAGGAAGTAAAAAATGACTGGGCAAAGAATAATCAGACAGGCATTCTGACAGAAATCTGTGATTTGACCGTAACGGATAAACTGGATTTTGCAGATAGTCTAAAGGCGTATTATATCCAACGAAATGAAGCATACAGGGTAGAGAATATTTCTGATGATACCAGGATGGTTAAGGTGGCACTTCAGACGGGAATAGAATTACCTTATTATCCGCAGGCATTAAAACCAGTATTGACAAGAGAAACGGTAAGCCGTATGGATGCAGCTTTTTCTATGCGGACAGAGTCCTTGGTAAAACGGAATATGAAGACCAGAGTACTTTTAGACCAGGATTTTATACAGGATATTGGAACGATTGAGCCACTTGACGGAATGAAATTTGAAACAGATCCATGTACAGTAGAGAAAATTGGCTATAAGAAAGGTAAAGTTAAAGAACCGCTGTTAGTTTGTGGAAAAGATAAGGCTCTTAAATGCGGCGAAGAATTTAAAGTATTCAACTACGGTTTTTATCGAAAGACGGAAAAAGAAATAAAAATAGGATATTTGTATCCGAGAAATTCCTATGATTTGATGAAGGCAGTTGTAAATGGGATTTATACCTTTGCGAAACTTGGAAAGTATCACGGGGAAAAGGATTTATATACCATGGCGGGACTGCTGGATCTGGATGTAAAGGCAATGGTACGGGAAGAATATGAGTTGGGAGATATTACAGATTATAAAAGAGCTGCCAATAAATTGCAGAAGATAGAAGGAATCGATCTGGTCATTGCACTTGTACCAGATGGGATGGAGGAAGATGGACCGTACAATCCGTTTAAAACTATTTGGGCAAAGGCTAATATCCCGTCACAGATGATCAGTATGAAAACAGCAAAATTGTTCGCTGAGGAAGCAAAAGAAGGGAATAAGGCAAAAAATAGTTCAAGATATTACCTTCATAATATAATTCTTGGAATTCTTGGAAAAACAGGCGGGATTCCATGGGTTGTAAAAGATATGCCTGGCAATGTGGATTGTTTTGTAGGTCTTGATGTTGCGACGATAGCAAAAGGAATTCATTATCCTGCCTGCTCGGTTGTGTTTGACAAATATGGCCGTCTGCTTGGATTTTATAAACCGGCAGCACCACAGCAGGGAGAAAAAATTACTACCAGGATTCTTCAGGATATTTTTGATCAGGTGATTTTTGCATATGAAGACCGTTTTGGTGAAATGCCGAAGAACATTGTGATTCATCGAGATGGATTCAGCAATGAAGATGATGAATGGTATAAAAATTACTTTGCGGCCAAGGGAATTATGTATAATATTATTGAAGTAAGAAAAAATATCAGCAGTAAACTGATATTCTGGCAGAATGGGCAGATAGAGAATCCACCGATGGGATACTGTGTTTATAACGCAGACAAAGGATATCTTGTGACGACAAATATGAAAAATAAAAAAGGATCACCGAATCCCATTTTGATTGAGAAAAAATGTGGAAATCTTTCTATGGCTGATATTTTGACACAGGTGCTTTATCTTTCGCAGTTACACGTGGGGTCAACACAAAAAATGCGGCTTCCTATTACGACTGGATATGCGGACAAAATTTGTAAGAATAGAGAATTTGTTCCGGAAGGAAAGATGGACGATCGGCTATTCTTTTTGTGAAAAATAAAACATAGATAAAAATGAGACGACAGGGATTCTGGAGTTTTTTAGGAAAAATGCTATAATAGTCTGCAAAGAGACATCCCATAAGAAACCAAGGAGGATTTTGAAATGAACAGTATTTTTCACAGAATCAGTGTTAGAAAATATGAAGACAAGCCGGTTGAAAAAGAAAAAATTATGCAGATCTTAAAAGCAGGCATGCAGGCTCCAAGCGCGTGCAACCAGCAGCCGTGGGAATTTTATGTGGTAACGGATAAGAAAAAAATTGAGGCGCTTTCTAAAATGACACCGTACACCGGCTGCGCGGCAAAAGCTCCGGTTGTGCTGGTATCGGCATATCGCCTGGAAGGTCTTGTCGCTCCAGCATTTGCGCAGATCGATATGTCGATTGCCCAGGAAAATATCTGGCTGGAAACGGATGCGCTTGGCCTTGGCGGCGTATGGTTCGGCATTGCACCAAATGAAGAAAATATGGAAAAAGTAAGAGTTCTGCTGGGACTGCCGGAAGAAGTTCATGTCTTTGCGCTGTTTGCTCTTGGCTATCCTGCCGAGCACAGAGAGCAGCAGGACCGCTTTAAACCAGAACGGATTCATTTTATCGATGAATAAAACAAAGAAGCCGGCAGACCGCCTGATTTTCCATGTAGATGTCAACAGCGCCTTTTTATCCTGGGAGTCCGCGCGGCGGATGAAAGAGGGGCTGCCGGATCTGCGGGACATTCCCGCCTGCATCGGCGGTGATCCGGCAAAAAGGACGGGTATCGTTGTAGCAAAGTCGATTCCGGCGAAAAAATGCGGTGTCCAGACCGGCGAGCCTGTGGCAATGGCACTGCGGAAATGCCCGAATATGGTTATTGTTCCCAGTGATTTCGATCTTTATGTCAAGTGCTCCCGGGCCTTCAAGAAAATCTGCGCATCCTACACTCCGGTCATGGAGTCTTTCTCGATTGACGAAGTGTTCCTTGATATGACGGGAACCTCTCTTTTGTACCCGGATCCGATCGCGGCAGCACATGAAATTAAAGACCGGATTTCCGACGAGCTGGGATTTACGGTAAATGTCGGCATTTCCACCAATAAACTCCTGGCCAAAATGGCGTCCGATTTCGAAAAACCGAACAAAGTGCATACCCTGTTTCCAGAAGAAATCCCTGCGAAGATGTGGCCTCTTCCGGTACGCGAGCTTTTGTTTCTCGGCAAAGCGTCCGAAAAGAAGCTGACCGAGGCCGGAATCCGCACGATCGGAGATCTGGCACATGCATGGGAAACTGATATTCAGACCCTGATTGGCAATAAAAACGGCCATCAGCTGTACCAGTACGCCCGCGGCATCGACGATTCCCCCGTAAAAGCACAGCCCGATGAGGCGAAAGGCTTCAGCGCAGAGACGACCTTTAACGAGGACATCGTCTCTATCGAACAGGTCGACCCGATTCTTCTCGCCCAGTGTGACATCGTGGCCGCCCGCATGCGTCGGAAAAAGAAAAAATGCACCTCCGTTTCCATAACCTTCCGCACCCTCGATTTCCGAAACCGCTCACACCAGACAAAACTTCCAAATGCGACCGATATCACAGATGAAATCTACCGCTGCGCCAAACAGCTCTTCCGCGAATCCTGGAAAGGAGAGCCCCTCCGCCTGATCGGTGTCTCCGTAACCGGCCTTACCGAAGACGATTTCGAACAGCTCTCCCTCTTCGAAGATCCCGAAAAGAAGGAGAAAAGCCGTAAACTCGATGCCGCCCTCGACGCAATCCGCCAGAAATACGGCAACGACAAAGTCACCCGCGCAAGCATCCTGAACGGAGCACAGGGAATTGCAAGAAAAGCGAAGGCACAGATGAAAAATGATGCGGAAAACTGAAAAATAATCTTCAAAGAAGGCAGCGGAGAAAAACGCTGCCTTCTTTGAAAATAAAGCAAAACAACGATAATATTCGGAAAAATGAAAATACAACAATTGATATATTTCTGAAAATAAGATATAATAATCGGAAAGAAGCACACTGGAAAGGAGGGAACGAATGAAAACATGCAAGGAAATGGCAAAGCTATGGGGCGTTACGGAACGCACTGTAACAACTTTCTGCAAAACAGGTAAAATTCCAGGAGCCGTAAAAGAAGGAAAAAGCTGGCGCATTCCGGATGAGGCAGAAAAACCAGTGGATGGCAGAGTACTGTCAGGAAAGTATGTAAAAAAAGAGGAAAAAGAAGCAAGAAAGCCACTCCCGATCGGAATATCTGGTTACGTACGGGCACAGTCGGAATATTATTATGTGGACAAGACAGGAATGATCAAAGAATTTCTGGATCGAAAACCACTGGTATCACTGTTTACGCGGCCGAGACGATTTGGAAAGACGTTGAATATGGATATGCTTCGCGTTTTCTTTGAAATTTCCGATACAGATACCAGCCAGTATTTCCGAGACAAAGAAATCTGGAAATGTGGAGAAGAATACCGAGAGCATCAGGGAAAATATCCGGTTATTTTTCTGACGTTTAAAGATATAAAATTTGCGTCCTGGGAACTGACTTTTGCAAAATTGCAGAGCTGGTACAGGAAGAGTTCGGCAGACATAAGGAATTGGGGATGAGTGAGAAACTGGAACCATACGAGAAGGAGTATTTTCGGAAAATACTGGCAGGTCAGGCGAATGAAGTAGAGCTCTCCTCGTCTCTGCAGAAACTTTCCAAAATGCTTCATGAACATTATGGAAAAGCACCGATCATTATGATCGATGAATATGATGCACCGATTCAGGAAGGCTATTCGAAAAAGTTTTATGAAGAAATTGTTGGATTTATGTGGAATTTTTTTTCCGGCGCATTCAAAGACAACCGGCATCTGTCGTACGGTTTTTTAACTGGAATTCTGCGGATTGCACAGGAAAGTATATTCAGTGGTCTGAATAATCCGACGGTAAATTCCATTCTGGATGAGACATATGATAAATACTTTGGATTTACCCGTGCAGAAGTCCATAAAATGCTGCGGGATTACGGTGCTCTCGAAAAAGAAGCAGAGCTTAAAACCTGGTATGACGGATATCTTTTTGGCGCAGAAGAAATTTACAATCCCTGGTCCGTGGTCAACTATATTGCACAGGGGTGTATTCCAAAGGCATATTGGGTAAACACCGGAAAGAATGAAATTCTGGAAGAAGTTCTGAAGGCAGCGACAGAGGATGTCATAGAGAAATTGTATGCATTGCTGCAGGGAGAGCGAGTGGTTGCGAGAATCGATCAAAATGTAGTTTACCGGTCTCTGCTGGAAGAACCCTCCAGTATTTACAGTCTGCTTCTGGTTGCTGGATATCTGAAAACACCAAAAAAGGAGTTGCAGACAGACGGATCGTATCTGTGTGAGGTATCCATTCCCAACTGGGAGATTGCGGCAGTTTACAAAGCAGAGATTTTATCCCATCTGCTGCAGATTGGAGCAGTAACCAGAACGACAGCAGACCGGATTGCGGAAAGCCTGTATACGAATGATGTGAAAAAACTGCAGAGTGCGATTGCAGAGTATATGGACAAGTCGATCAGTTTTTACGATGCGGGCGCAGAAGGTTTTTACCATGGACTGGTACTGGGATTGATTGCATTGCTGGATCAACAGTATAAAATCACATCCAATCGAGAATCCGGTGAAGGGCGATACGATATCAGCCTGTTTCCGAGAGAACCTCGATATCCTGGCATTCTAATGGAAGTGAAATGGAAAAAGGGAATCACAGAGGACACACTGAAAAAATTAGCGAAAGAAGCATTAAACCAGATTGAAACACAGCGATACGATGCAGAAATGCGGCAGGAAGGGGTTACGGAAGTCATCAAACTTGGAATTGCCTTTTCTGGAAAAAATGTAAAAATTTGGACGGTATAAAAACAGGAGAAGACAAAACAGGGGGAAGCAAAATGAAAAAATTAACAACGGCAAAGATATGGCAGTTCGCAGCAGGCCAGTTTGGATGGGCGCTGCTGTCTGGTATCATATCGAACTGGCTGGTGTACTTTTATCAGCCGGATGAAACCGCAATCAGCCAGGGACAGACGGTATTCATACCGCAGGGGCTGGTGATTTTCGGGGTTTTTACCATCATTGGAGGGATCACAGCCTTCGGAAGAATTTTTGATGCATTCACTGATCCGATGATTGCGTCCTGGTCAGATCGGTGCACTTCAAAAAACGGACGGCGGATCCCGTTCTTAAAAGGCGCGTCCCTGCCGCTGGCACTTTCCACCGTGCTGGTGTTCTGGTCACCGGTGAATGAAAACAGCTGGATCAATGCGGCATTCTTGTTTGGTATGATTCTAGCATATTACCTTTCGATCACGGCATACTGTACTCCGTACAATGCCTGATTCCGGAACTGGGCCATACACAGCAGGAACGCCTGAATATATCCACCATCATTTCTTTCACCTTTATTGCAGGAACCGCTGTGGCCTATCTGGCACCGGCGATCTGGGGTACGCTGATTCCTTTCTTCGGAAGAGTAAATGCAATCAGGATCACTTTCACAGCCATGGCAGCGGCAGCATTCATATGCATGCTTGTGCCGGTATTCTGCATCCGGGAAAAAGATTACGTAGATACCGTTCCCTCGAAGGATTCGGCCTTTCGTTCCCTTACAGCAACCTTTCGGAATGGAGAATTCCGGAAATTTGTAGGATCTGATATCTTTTACTGGATCGCGCTCACCATGTTCCAGACGGGCCTTCCGTTTTTCGTTACCAGTCTGCTGAAACTCCCGGAGACAATGACAACACTGTATTTTGTGGGAATGACCGCACTGTCGCTTGTCTTTTACGTTCCGGTCAACAAGCTGACACCGAAACTGGGCAAGAAAAAGATGATTCTGTTTGCCTTTGCTGTTTTCAGCCTTGCATATTTTTACACAGGCTTTATGGGAAACATCCCGTTCATCCCGGAAGCCGTACAGGGCCTGATTCTGACAGTCGCGGCAGCACTTCCCATGGCGATTTTCGGTATTCTGCCGCAGGCGGTTGTCGCAGATATTGCACAGAGCGATGCGGTTACCTCGGGAAGCAGCCGCGAGGGAATGTTCTACGCAGCCAGAACTTTCGCCTTCAAGCTGGGGCAGAGCCTTTCCATGCTGATCTTTACGGCGGTCTCCACCATTGGAAACGGCAGTGGAGCCGGATACCGGATTGCGGCATTCGGTGCAGCTGTATTCTGCGGCGCAGGCGGACTGATACTGATGTTTTACGATGAGAAAAAGATTAACTGCGTGATCAACGGAAAAGCATAGGTCAGTACTCAGCACGGCGGCCTTTTTTATCTCGAAATCAACTCCTCCGCATGCTTTAATGCATCCGAAATATTCGAACAGAAATTTTCTTCCCCGACAAGCTCCACAAAGCCGAATTTTTTCATCACCTTCATCGGCTGCTCATTCACATGAGAGAAGACGAGGGTGATCCCTTTCGATTCGCAGAGCTTCGTCAGATTCTGGAGTGCATTCATGGCTGTACTGTCGATCGCCGGTACGCTCCGCATCCGGAGAACGAGACATTTTGTGAAATCCTTTACCACGATGTGCTCAATCGCATCCGCCGCGCCAAAGAAGAGCGGTCCTGTGATCTCGTATACACGGATTTCCAGCGGCAGCTTCTGCAGATGTTCATCCACCGCCGGGGAATCATCGTCTACATAGACCCAGCTGTCGGCGTGCGTTTCCTCGCTCATCCGCTTGATGAAAAGCAGGCAGGCCAGAACCATGCCGATCTCGATTGCGACAACGAGGTCAAACACAACGGTCAGCACAAACGTAGTAAAAAGAACGATAATATCACTCTTCGGAGCCGTGCGTACAAGATGCACGAAGGTTCTCCACTGGCACATATTGTAGGCAACAAGGAACAGAATCGCGGCAATCGTCGGCATCGGAATCATGCCCGCAAACGGCATCAGCACAACAAGAACGATGACGAGCGTAATGGAATGCACCATACCCGCAACCGGCGTGCGTCCGCCGTTTTTGATATTTGCCGCCGTTCTGGCAATCGCTCCCGTAGCCGGAATACCGCCGAAAAGCGCAGAAGCAATATTTCCGGCACCCTGTGCAATCAGCTCTGTATCCGAACGATGCTTGCTGTTGATCATGCCGTCCGCAACAACACAGGAGAGAAGCGACTCAATCGCCGCAAGCACCGCGATCGTAAACGCATTTGGAATCGCCGACTGAATCAGTTTCATGTCAAAAACCGGCAGATGAAGCGTCGGAAGCGCATTGCTGATTGTGTACAGATTTCCAATCGTAGAAACGTGCAGCGGCAGAAACTGAACCATCAGAATACTGGCAATAACAGCAATCAGCGATCCTGGGATTCTCTTGAAAATAAGCGGAGACACGATCAGAATAGCAAGCTGACCCCGCCGACAATCAGAGCATCCGGTGAAATCGTGGAAAAATTCTCCGCAAATGCCTTCAGTTTTTCCATCGTTTCAATCGGCTTTACCCCGTCAGGATACGTAACGCCGCAGAAATCCTTTAACTGTCCGATCACGATTGTCACCGCAATACCGGAAGTAAAACCCGTTGTAATCGTATAAGGAATAAACTTGATCAGACTTCCAAAATGACAGAAGCCCATGATAATAAGGAAGACACCGGCAAGAATGGTCGCCGTCATCAGCCCCTCGAGGCCGTCCCGCGCGACAATACTGGCAACAATCGTAGCAAACGCGGCCGTCGGACCGGCAATCTGGACACAGCTTCCGCCGAGCGCGGAAATCACAAAGCCCGCCACAATCGCGGTGAAAATACCAGCCTCCGGTCCCACGCCGGAAGCAAGAGCCAGTGCAATAGAAAGAGGAAGTGCAATGATCGCAACGATGATACCGGCAGTCACATCTTTGGCAAACTGCGCGCGGTCATAGGACTTCAGAGAAGTGAGTAGCATTGGTTTGAACGAATTCATTTGAAAACTGCGCGTCGCATTCTCGTTACTTTAGTGATGAGTTAGACGCGCAATTTTTTTAATATAAAACAGAACAAATGTTTGATATATTATTATGGATATGGTAAAATACTTTTATGGAGAAAGATATGTTTACAATTAATAAAAATGGTTTTT
>ENA-OQDE01000121-OQDE01000121.1-human-gut-metagenome-genome-assembly--contig:-NODE-121-length-48903-cov-10.787395_pt1 | contig 48903 bp, 53 predicted proteins | sample MGYA00242768_ERZ504595 | MGnify/ENA primary metagenome ERZ504595 (study PRJEB26092, sample SAMD00036307) | human gut metagenome | host: Homo sapiens | study: EMG produced TPA metagenomics assembly of...
CCTTGTAGATGATGGTCGGTTCGATTACGCGCTTTCCGGCTCGCTACTTGGAGTCGAGCTCGAAGATATACGCTCGGTACCGGTCGGGTACCTGACCGAGCTGGATATGTATCCACTGGATTTCCAAGAGTTCTGCTGGTCGCAGCATATCGGCAACGACGTATTCGATATGCTTGCCGAATGCTTTGCCAAGCACCAGGAAGTGGATGAGTTCATTCATCAAAGGCTCATGGAGCTATACTCCAAATATCTGGTCATCGGCGGCATGCCTGCCGCAGTCGACTCGTTCGTGGCAAACGGCAGCGTTGCGGACGTGCGCACTATACAAGAGAACATAAAGCGTGAATATCGCCGCGATATCAGCCAATACGCGCGCAAAGAAGACCGGCTGCATATCCGCGCTATCTACGATTTGGTGCCCAGCGAGTTAAATAACCCAAACAAGCGCTTTACCTTCGCCAAAATCGAAAAGAACATGAGATTCCAATCGGTTGCTTCCGATTTCGATTGGCTGGTCAATGCGGATGTAGCCGTCGCCGCGTACAACGTGGACGAACCGTGCACACCGTTGGAGATGAGCAAGGAACGTAACCTCTTCAAACTCTTTTACAACGACGTGGGTCTGCTTACCGGCTCGTTTCTCAAGAAAACCGCGCTCGACGTACTCGACGGCAACCCTGATATCAACTACGGTTCAATCTATGAAAATGCGGTGGCCCAAGAGCTACGCGCTCACGGATTTGACCTGTACTACTACAACAGTAAGAAGCTTGGCGAGCTCGATTTCCTCATCCAAGACCGCAACGATCACGTGCTGCCGATTGAGGTGAAGTCCGGCAAATCCTACAAACGCCATCGCGCAATGGACAACGTGCTCGCCCACCCTGAATACCATCTCAATACAGGCTATGTGCTTGGCCCGTGCAACGTCTCAGTCGAAGGGAATGTAACCTACCTGCCTGTATACATGGCCGGCATGTTCCATAACGAATGACGGGCCGCACACTTAGTCAACAAGTACATGTCGGTCAGATGGTTCGGACTGGTCAGAGGGCCCGCTCTGATCAGTTAGGTCGGTCTGAACGGACTGGCTGGGCTGGTCGGCCTGAGTAGCCCGTTTGGACCGATCCGGTTCGCCCTTGCTGGCCTTCACACTGCTTCAGCTCCAGCTGAAGTTCGCTGATGCGCCGTTCGAGTTCGTCGATGCGCCGCACGTGTGGCGAAGTGAGACTAAGGGGAGCCGAGAGATGGCTCACAGGCCGAGGGCACCGGCCACGGCCATGGCCTCGTGTTCGGGATCGGCCTGGCCGATGTGTACGTTGACGTGAATTTCGTCATCGCCCGGCTCTTCGAGAATGTCGGACTGGGATTGCAGCATGCTCGGCTTCATGAAGTGGCCTTGGCGGTGGGAAAGGCGTTCCATCACCTCGTCGAATGTGCCCTGCATGTAGACGAACACCACGCCTTGACGGCGCAGCTTGTCGCGGTAGATCTTCTTCAACGCCGAGCAGGTGACCACGGCGGGCTCGCCGGCGGCCACGCGCTCGTCGATCCACGCGGCGATGGTGTCGAGCCAAGGCCAGCGGTCTTCGTCGGTGAGCGGGTGTCCGGCGGCCATCGAGATGGTGGCGCATTCGGACCATGCGAACGAATCCGATCAGGCCATCAGCCACATCGCCGGCACTGAAGCCTGACCCGTCATCGTCACAGCACCACGCGGCGGTTGAGGTCGCGGCGCAGCGTCTTCCAGCCGGTAGGTAGGCGGTCATGCGGCGCTGGAATCCGGCACCGTGGCCGCTTTCCCACAAATGCGTCATCTCATGGACCAAGACGTATTCCAGGAATTGCGGTTCCATCAGTCCCAATTGAAGGTTCAGACGGATGCGGCCGGTTCGCGGTGTACACGATCCCCAGCGCGAGGTCATGACCCGTAGCGTGATATGCGTGGGCTGCCGGCCGACGACCGGCCCCCACTTGGCCAGCAGCTGTGGCAACGCGGCGTTGATCGCGGCCGCCGCTTGTCGTTTGCGTTCGTCGGTCCAGATTTGGGAGCGGTCAAAATACGGTTGGACATTCGTACCGGCTTGGCCTGGCCCGGCGTCACCAATTCCCGGACGACTGATATCACCGGTTTTCGGACGACCGGCAACGCCTCCATCATGGCCGCTGGCACCAGCTACACCACGACCTCCGTTCTCGAAGCCGGCGCCCTCGTTCAATGCCATGATGGAGCGCCGTTGCGCCTCAGCCATGCGCTGCTGCTGGGCGAGAATCCACGAATGTCGCTCTTTGACGAAATCCGCAATGCGACTCTCGCTCATCCGCATCGGTGCGGAGATTTCGACGCGGCCGCTCGGCGGTTTGATGCGCAGATACAGGTTTTTGATGGGTTTGCGCGTCAGGTGCAGATGGATGCCATCAATATCCAACGACTGCCCGGCGGCAGCGGACCGAACGGATTTCGGCGCACCGGACTTCGGAGCGGTGGATTGACGACGGCGATAAGGCACGCAAGTCATTCTCGCACAACGGCGGACAACGATGGCGGCCCGCCCGGAACCTAACGTTCCGAACGGGCCGCCATCAGCAATGAACGGTGCTGTCGGCAACGGCTACAAACCGTCACCGAGCCATTGAGTCACCCAATCAGCAACCGGCCGCGGTCAGCACCTGGTCGAGGATCTCGACGCCTGGGTCGCCTCGTCGGCGGAGATGACGCAAGGAGGAGTGACGTGGATGCGGTTGTTGTGCACGCCGAGAATCAGGCCGCGCTTGTCGCCTTCGGCCACGATCTGCTTCATCGTGCGTCGTCCAGCGGCTCCTTGGTGGTGCGGTCGGCAACCATTTCCACGGCCCAGAACACGCCCTTGCCGCGAACCTCGCCGATCTTCGGGTGCTTGTCGTACAGAGCGGTGAGCTGCGGGCCGAGCACGTCCTTGCCGATGGTGTAGGCGTTGTCGACGATGTGCTCCTCTTCCATGGCTTCCTGGGTGGCCACGATGGCGCCCATGGCCAGCGGGTGACCGGAGTAGGTCAGGCCGCCGGGGAAGACGATGTCGTCGAAGCGGTGGGCCACCGGGTCGCTCATAATCACGCCGCCGGCGGCACGTAACCGGAGTTGCAGCCCTTGGCGAAGGAGATGATGTCCGGCGTGTAGTCGTAGTCGTCGAGTGCGAACCAGAAGCCGGTGCGGCCGAAGCCGGCCATGACCTCGTCGGTGATCATCAGGATGCTGTACTTCTTGGTGATCTCGCGCACGCCCTTGAAGTAGTCCTTGGGCGGAATGATGATGCCTGCGGTGCCCGGCACGGATTCGAGCAGCACGGCGGCGATGGTGTCCGGGCCCTCGAACTGGATCACGTGCTCGAGGTGAGCCAGCGCACGCTCGCACTCCTCTTCCTGGGTGGTTGCGGAGAACTCGGAGCGATACAGGTACGGGGTGAAGAAGTGCACGTGGCCGCGAGAGTAGTCGTTGGGCTTACGGCGCCAGTCACCGGTGGCGCTGATGGCCGCACCGGTGTTGCCGTGGTAGCAGCGGTAGGAAGACAGAATCTTGTCGCGGCCAGTGAACAGGCGGGCGGCGCGCATCGCGTTTTCATTGGCGTCGGCGCCAGCGTTGGTGAAGAACACCTTGTCGAAGCCTTCCGGAGCGCGGCGGGCCACCAGGGAGGCGGCGCGGCCACGGGCTAGGTTCGCGTAGTCAGGTCCGACGGTGCACAGGAGTTCCGCTTGCTTCTTGATGCCCTCGATCACCTTCGGGTGCTGGTAGCCGATGTTGACGTTGACCTGCTGGCTGGTGAAGTCGAGCATTTCACGGCCGTCGCCGTACTTCAGCCACACGCCGTGACCGGTTACCACTTCAGTGGGATCCAGGTTGCGCTGTGCGTGCCACGAATGGAATACGTGTGCGCGGTCCAGCTTGTAAGCGTCGTCCCAGATTTCCGCATCCTGCGAAAGATCATGCCCCATGATGTGTCCTTTCCTCGATATTTTCTCGAAGTGCCCGATGCCGTCTCCCGTGGATCGGGGCAGGGGCAGCAACGCGCTGTGAATGTCATTATGAGAGTTGAACATTTCGCGTCAAACTCGAACATTTAATAATGTTACAGTAGTGGCGAATACGAAATCATTTTGAAACATAGGAACAAGAACAATAATTGTATCCAGATTATGTAATGTTTATGTTATTCAAAAACATACTCATTGCACAATGCGGCGCTAACATTTGACTACCGTTGCCACAGTGACCGTTACTATCGGCAGTCAAGCAGCCAGCAACAAGCCGGCAACCGCCATCGATCATCAGCCGGCGGCAATCGGCAACATTCACGCAGACGCGCGCTCATCACGCTCGCCGCCAAGATCCGGGAGGCAGATCATGGATACGCCATCGCCATCAACCGCATCAACAACCGCACATGCCGTCGGCTACAACGATGAGCCAAGCATTACGGCCGCTCCCCTGCGTTCCACCGACGACCTGGCCGTTGATGCCGGCCAGTTATCCTCACTCATCCTCACCACCGAGGCGACGGCCACCCCGCAACGCATCGTCGAATCGGTCACCTCGCTGACCTCCTCCGGCATACTTGCGGAAGGCCAGCGCATGCCCACCGTACGCGATCTCGCCCGACTGCTACGCACCAGTCCGGCCACCGTCTCCAGTGCCTACCATGCCCTCGCCAGGTCCGGCATACTGCGCTCCCGCGGGCGCGCCGGAACATTCGTACTGCGGCAGTCGCGCACGCATCGCTACGATGCCGGCGACTTGCTGGCCGAAGCCCCGGCCACCGCGCCGGACCGACCGATTATCGACCTGTCCAAGGGCACGCCGGACCTTTCGCTGCTGCCGGACATCCGCCCGTTTCTCGGCAAGCTCGGCACGCACAAGGCATTCGTCAATTCATACGACGGGCCGACCATCCTGCCCATGCTGGAACAGATTTTGCGACGCAACTGGCCGTATGAGCCGGAGGCGATGACTATGGCATCCGGCGCGGGCGACGGTTTGGCGCACACCATGAACGCTTTTGTTCAGCCGGGTGATTTTGTGATTACCGAGGCACCGGAATATCCGCTGATTCTCGACATGATCGAGGCACATGGCGCGATGGCGTTCGGCGTGCCGATGGACGGGTTCGGTATGCTGCCCGACGCACTCGACCGTGCGCTGACCATGCTGGAATCGCAGCGTCTGGCGGTGCCGCACGGCGGCCATCAGGTCAGTATGATCCTGCTGCAGCCGCGCGCCCAGAACCCTACCGGGGCCAGCTTCAGCCCGCAACGCATCGACGCTTTGGCGGACGTGCTGCTCGCGCACTACCCGAATGGCGTTGGTATGCCGCTGATTGTGGAAGACGATCACAGTGGCGATGTGGCCAATGCGTATGCGACATCGTTGGCGCAACGATTGCCGCAACACGTGGTGCATATCCGCAGTTTTTCGAAGTCGCACGGGCCGGATCTGCGCTTGGCTGCGCTGTCTGGGCCGGAGGATGCCGTGGAGGCGATTATCGCCCAACGACGCTTGGGATCGGGATGGGTGAGCCGGTTCCTGCAAGAGATTCTGTATGAAATGCTGGCCGACAAAGAGGCGTTCCACACGGTGACCACGCCCGGCATATCTACGCCACCCGGCAAAAGACGATGCACGCGCTGCTGCTGCGTCAAAGTTTGGACGTGCATACCGGTGACGGACTGAATCTGTGGATTCCGGTGCGCGACGAGCCGGCGGCGCTGCGACTGCTGGCCGAACAGGGCATCCGTGTGGCCGCCGGCAAGCCGTTCCTGCCGAGCCTGCGTATCAGCGCCGACGCCACCGGAGCCGACGCGGGGGGCCGGTGCGGGCGTGGACGCGCATGCCAGTCGAGGCATCCGCGTCACCATCGCACAGCAGGGAGCCGTCAACGAACAAGTGGCCGCCGCCCTGCTCAGGCGGCGGCCGTAACGCCGAAGACTTCGACGAATCACTCGTAATTCTTCATGAACTGCGTTCGTACGCGCGGCGAGGAGCCGCCCGTCTGTACGGGGTGATCAACGGGCTGCTGCGCATGCGCAACGGGCTGCGCAGGTCGCAGGAGCTCGACGACCTGGTCGACGTGCTGGCCTCCTCCATCGGCGCCCTGACCAATCCGCGTACCAACTGCCCACACCGGAGAAGGTCGCGCAGGAGAAGCCTCGCTGCTCGAGATCGACGACAGCTTCCAGAAGATCGTCCTCGTACGCGACGTGGTCAAACCCGTCCGCGACGAGCACGGCATCCTCACGATGAGCGTCTACGATTTCCTCCTCGACCCGGACAGCCTGACGATGTGACGCCGTGGATTGGCTACAACGTATTAGACAGTCCGATGAGGGACGAATGACATGAGATTGGAGGCCGACGATGGCCGACCCGAAACATCCCCGCCACTACGACGAGGCGTTCAAACGGCAGATCGTGCAGTTGTACGAGAGCGGCAAGCCATCCCGGAAGATCCGCCGTCGTGGCCCGACATCCTCAGGACCATCGAGCTGGGCTACTCCAACGCCAGGCTCGAGGCGTCCGACAACAGGATCAAGGTCACCATCCGCATGGCCTACGGCTTCCACCACGCGAACAGCCTCATCGCACTCGTCATGCTCCGCTGCGCCGGCAATCATGGCGCAAGCGACAATCGCGACACGCCGTTATTGACATACCGCCGTTCAATGGTATTGTAATCACTTGTGCGCTTTTGAAGCGTATGGATCGGGCCCGTAGCTCAGCTGGTTAGAGCGCATCCCTGATAAGGATGAGGTCGGAGGTTCAAGTCCTCCCGGGCCCACAGGAAAAATGAAGCGGCCGCGAGCCGCTCTTTTTTTCTCACGGGGCTATAGCGCAGCTGGTAGCGCATCTGCTTTGCAAGCAGAGGGTCGCCGGTTCGAACCCGGCTAGCTCCACAGACACAACAAAACCCTTGGAATCAGTCCGATTCCAAGGGTTTTTGTTCTTGCATTTTCTGCGTATTGCAACAAAAAGATGACGACACGCCGATAGCGTATCTCACGAGAAAAGTCTTATTGCCTCACGACTGTCGAGGCCACCGGAAGTCGGCATAGGCATTCCAATCGGCCACTAAATCGACCGATGCCCGATCCCTGAGCCAAACGGACCCGAATGCCGTTCATCATCGACAAAGCAGTCCGCGCTCGCGACGAGGATCTGCCAAACCGTCACGCTCGACTGCTCGGGTTAAGGTGTCCATCACGCGATGTTCTCGTTTTTGGTAATACTCATAGGCAGGATGATGCTCGTTCAACGATTCGCCTTGTAGCACGGTATATACAACCGCACCATCTCTGGCTGAGCCGCATTGCGCTCCATAAGGGCAGCACAGATATCACGAATGCCGAACTGCGCGTTGCCGCTCCACATATCCTCAGGTTCAACGCCAAGAGAATGGGCAAACGTAGCCATATCTTCCCGATCACGATGCTCCAGCACGGCAATCAGCAAGCCGACTTTGTTCTTGAAATGGTATATGACCGCCGGCTCGGTCAATCCGCATGCTTCGGCTACCTGACGAACGGAAAAGCCCCAAAACCCGTTCTGTGAATCACATGCGACGTCACGTCGATGATCTGTTCACGGCGTTCCGCACATTCTGATTCTGCTCAAGACAGATCCAGCTCGTTGTTGTCCTTGGCTTTGCTCACCGTATCAGTCAAATCGGGGTCGTCCACAGACACCGCGTTCTGCTGGCTGAGCGTCAACGACAGCGAACCTTTGTAGGAGTCGCCGTATTCGTCCTTGCCGGACACGCTTACGGCAATCGAGCTCATCAGATGCTTCCTGCCGTAGTTCAGATCCACGGTGATAGTCGGCATATCCGGCTCTTCATCCGTGCCGAAGTCCCAGTTGCGCACATTGTCGAGCGCCTGACGGTACTCGCCTTCAGCATCGCCCACACCGGTATCCTCGATCTGCTGAATCACCCATGATTTCAGATGCGGATACTGCGCTTCATGGCTGATCCAGTAATTCACAAAGTGCTGGGCCAATGCCTTGACATCGATTTGATACGAGAGCTGCGTGTTGCCGGCAGACTTGGCAGACGATGTATTCGGGAACAGCTGGCTGCGCACATTCTTATCTTCCAGCTCCACGCCGAGATATTGTTGGATGAATTTGCTGGCCTCGGCCTTCACCTCGGCAGACGTTTTCGTGCCCTTGGCCCGGTCGATGTCGTTCGAGTACCCATCGTCGTTCATCTTGTCCAGCTGATCGTAGAACGTTCGCTCCGCGCCGGTGATGTCCCAAGCACCGTTCTTGACCAACGCATCCTTGACGTTCAATATCAAGTCCGCCACATCACTACCAACGCCGTTCCTTAAGTCATCTTCATATTGGTCGGCCGGGTAGTAGATGTAGTAGGGGTCGTCATCATACCAAACGTTTTTCCCGGCGAATGCGCCTTTGTGCCAAGCGAGGGTTGTTGCCTGTTCATCTGTCTTGATGGTCACAGACGCGGAGGAGTCATTGGTGGTTTTGCCCCAGCGAATACATGCCAGACATCCGCGCGTCAAGGGAGTCGTCAGTGCTGCTGTGGGTTCTGAGTTCGTATTTGGTGCTGCGCAGAGTGGACAGCGAGTTGATCGCGTCGAAGGTGACGACCAGCGGATTGGTGGGCTGGAAGCCCAGCATCGCTTTGACGGCGGTGAAGTTGGGGACGATGAATGCCAAGCCGCCACCAGAATCGTCGCAAGCAATGCGCAGAGAACGGCGATCAGCTTCTTGCTGGATTTGCGCGGCGGTGCCAGGACGGCGGTTGCATCAGTCGCCTGATATGCGGCAGGAGCGGGAATCGGCAAAGCTGGCAAGGGAGCAGTTGGTGCCGGCTGTGGGGCAGCGGGCGCGGCGTAAACCGATGGGGCAACCGGCGCGGCTGGTATCGATGGTGGTACTGAAGGCGCTGGCACAGCAGGTGCCGGTATCGACGCAGTCGGTACGGCTGACGATGCGGCCGGCACTGGTACAGACGCAACCGGTGCGCTGTCTACAGACGCTCCACATGCCGGGCAAAATCGTGCCGGCCTATCAACTCTATTTCCGCAGTGGCCGCAGTACGCCATCGTGTGCTTCTCTTCCTCAAATCGGCTTGATTGCCATTGCTTCAATGTTACTCTTCAGCATTACGCCTCAGCCAGCCCCTACGCGTAACGATACGAAACGCGGCAGCCTTAATGCGGTTGTTTTGACGCGATGTCAACTTGAGGCTAGACTGTGCCGTGAGAGAAATTGACGCTGCGTCAACATAGCGGCGTCTATAGCGTCTCAGCAACCCAATGGAGGACTGCGAGGCGCACAGCGCACACACGGAAAGGACCGCTTATGCTGTTTCAGGTCTACGGCGACAACGCCATCTACCAATGGATCGGATGGATACTCGTCTTCTGCTGTCTTATCGGCGCCAACGAACTGGCCCGCCGCACCAAAACCGGTGGCGTTATCGCCTTCCTCGTCATACCGGCCGTGCTGACCGTCTACTTCATCACCGTCTACACGGCCGCCGCCATGGGTGCCGACTGGGCCCTCAACAACCCGACCTACGTACACATGACCAGCTGGTTCCACTATGCCAAGCTGTACGCGGCCACCATCGGCTGCATCGGTTTCATGGCCCTCAAATACAAGTGGGGATCCATCGGCAAATCGCACTGGTTCAAGTGCTTCCCGTTCGTGATCGTGGCCATCAACATCCTCATTGCCGTAGTGTCCGACTTCGAATCCGCCATCCGCGGCTGGGGCACCACGTGGATCTCCACCGAAGGCGTGACCCTGTACGGTGGCTGGCACAACGTCTTCAACGGCGTGGCCGGCCTGCTCAACATCTTCTGCATGACCGGCTGGTTCGGCATCTACGCCTCCAAGAAGAAGGACGACATGCTCTGGCCGGACATGACCTGGGTGTTCATCGTGGCCTACGACCTGTGGAACTTCTGCTACACCTACAACTGCCTGCCCACCCACGCCTGGTATTGCGGCCTGGCGCTGCTGCTGGCACCCACCGTGGCCAACTTCTTCTGGAACAAGGGCGGTTGGATTCAGAACCGCGCCAACACGCTGGCCATCTGGTGCATGTTCGCGCAGGTGTTCCCGATGTTCCAGGACTATTCCATGTTCTCCACCCAGTCCGTGAACAATCCGAATGTGAACCTTGCAGTCTCGTTAATCGCGTTGGCGGCCAATGTGCTGGCACTTGGCTACATCCTGCTACGCGCCAAGAAGCAGGGCATCAACCCGTGGACCAAGGAAGTGTTCAAAGGCACCAAGGATTACGAGCAGGCCATCGCTCGCGCCGACGAGTCTGAATTGGCGGCCTAGCCTCGCTTTAAGCCTCAGGCCAACACCTCCATGGGGTGATAAGTGGCGGTGTGGTGTCCGGTGATGGGGTTCCATACCCGTTCGGCGAATGCGCGCAGACGGGCGACGCCCTCACGCAGCTCGCCGGCATCTCCGGCGTAGGAGAGGCGCACGAAGCCGCGCCCCTCCTCGCCGAAGGCCTCGCCGGGGACCACGGCCACGTGCTCTTCGTCCAGCAGACGGTCTGCAAATTCACCGGAGTCAAGGCCAGTCAGGCGTACGTCCACAAAGGCGTAGAACGCACCTTGCGGTTCAATCAAGCGCAATACCGGGCATCCGGCCAGACCGTCCAGCACGATCTGCGCTTGGCGCGGTATTCCTCGCGCATGGCGGCCACATGATCCTGCGGACCGGCCAGTGCTGCCACGCCTGCGTATTGCGCCAAGGAGTTCACCGAGGAGTGCATGAGTTCGGCGATTTTACCGGTCTGTTCGATGACCGCTTCGGGTGCCAGCAGGTAGCCGATGCGCCAGCCGGTCATCGCGTAGGTTTTCGACAGGCTTTCCACCACAATGGTGCGGTCTTTCATGCCCGGCACCGCGGCAATCGATGGTGCCACGGCTGCCTCTCCCCCAAGCGTTTCCCCGAACGTTTCCCCAAACACGAACGGATGGTAAACCTCGTCGGAGATGGCCCAAATATTGTGCTGCTTGCATACTTCGGCAATACGCGCCAGTTCAGCGGCAGAAGTTACCGCGCCGGTCGGATTGCGGGTGAGTTGATGATTACGGCGCGGGTGCGCGGGGTGATCGCCGCTTCGATGTCCGCCGCGTTCACGCGCATGCCGTGCTCCGGACGCAGCGCCACGGTGACCGGGCGGCCGCCGCACAGCATCACTTCGGCGTCATAGGAAGTGAAGAACGGCGAGGGAATAATCACTTCATCGCCGGTGCCTACCACGCTTTCAGCGCCAGAAACAGGCCAATCGTGGCACCGTCAACGGCTTGAATCTCGGTTTCGGGATCATAAGTGAGTCCCTTCACACGGGCGGAGTAATCGGCCACGGCCTTGCGGTATTCGGGGACGCCGAGCACGTTGGTGTACCGAGTGCGGCCAGCCTGTGCGGCCTCGCAAGCGGCCGCCACGATATGCGGCGCGGCCGTGGCGCTGGGCTCTCCCACGGTCAGTGAAATCGCGTCAGGCACGCGCTCTACACGGTCGAATACGTCTCGGATGCCGGAGCGCGGGATATTCAGGGCTTCGGCGGACAAGCTCGCGGGCTTGGCGGTCGGCACAGCAACCCGTCTGGCAGCAGGCACAGCAGCAGATGCAACTTCGGACAGAGGCATGTTGGAAAACTTCTGCATATCATCCCTCCTCAATGGAATTATTTCGTCGTTCTCTTATTTCAGAAGGAATTATTACATTCAATTAGGACTTTAGGCATAAACATTCCACCACACAACAGAAAACACAGGAAGAACTACTGAAATTACCAGGCAAAATCGGAAAGCCATCGCATTCCGGCAACAGGTACAGTGAACACAGAGCACAACGAACGGAGAAGACACCATGACCGCGATTGACGAGACCGACCAGCGCATCCTCACCATGCTGGAGGCCGACGCCGCGCCACGCTCGCGCAACTGGCCCAGGCGACCGGACTGTCCGTCTCCGCCGCCCAGTCGCGCGTGCAGAAGCTGGAGAAGCGCGGCATCATCAAGGGATACAAGGCCATCATCGACCAAGAGCAGCGCGGCTTGCCCATCAGCGCGTTCGTCAACGTGACCCCGCTCGACTACTCAGCCGAATCCTCGATTCCGGACAAGCTGAACAATATCGACGGCATCGTCTCCTGCTATTCGGTGGCCGGCGCCCCCAGCTTCGTACTGGTGGTACGCGTGGCCTCCCCCACCGCCCTTGAGGAATTGCTCAATCTCATCCACCGCACGGTGCCGGTAAGCACCGAGACCACGATGATTCTGCAGACCTACTTCGCGCACTGACCGCGAACCCGGTAACCTGCGCGCCGAAGACCTCGGCCCCTACGGCGCACGATTCCCAACGCACATCCGACATCACCCAAGTCCACCTTTATGTCCACTATATGAACGCACCTTCGGTGTGATGCAGCTTCCATTTCGACCCGATTCACGCACAGACAGACATCCAGCAATCGCCGAAAAATCTAACAAACGGAAACTTGAACCACCCCATAACCACGCCGATAGCTTTCCCGTTATCCGAGCGAGACTCTATGCAGCAAGGGCCTGCGCGCATAGAATAAAACCGTCTTAATTCCCTAGCAAATCGAGGAGAATCATGCTCACTGACGAGTACATCAAGCGTGTCTACGACCAGGTCGTTGCCCGTGACGGCGATCAGCCGGAGTTCCTGCAAGCCGTTCGCGAGGTCTTCGAGACCCTGCAGCCGGTTGTCGAGAAGCACCCGGAGTACGAGAAGGCCGGTGTACTGGAGCGCATCGTCGAGCCGGAGCGCACCATCAAGTTCCGCGTGGCCTGGGTTGACGACGAGGGCAAGGTTCAGGTGAACCGCGGCTACCGTATCCAGTTCAACTCCGCCATTGGCCCGTACAAGGGCGGACTACGCTTCCACCCGACCGTGACCGAGTCCGTCGTCAAGTTCCTTGGCTTCGAGCAGATTCTCAAGAACTCCCTGACCACGCTGCCGATGGGCGGCGGCAAGGGCGGTTCCGACTTCAACCCGAAGGGCAAGTCCGACGCTGAGGTCATGCGCTTCTGCCAGCCTTCATGACTGAGCTGAGCCGCCACATCGGCCAGTTCACCGACGTTCCCGCCGGCGACATCAACGTCGGTGGTCGTGAGATCGGCTACCTGTTCGGCCAGTACAAGCGCATCCGCGACGAGTACTCCGGCGTCCTGACCGGTAAGGGTCTGGAATTCGGCGGCTCCTTGGCCCGCACCGAGGCCACCGGTTACGGCGTGTGCTACTACACCCAGGAAGCCCTGCGCGTGCTGCGCAACGACTCCTTCGAGGGCAAGACCGTCGTGATCTCCGGCTCCGGCAACGTGGCCACCTACGCCGCTCAGAAGGCTGAGCAGTTGGGCGCCAAGGTCGTCACCGTCTCCGACTCCAACGGCTACATCTACGACCCGAACGGCATCAACGTCGAGGTCGTCAAGCAGATCAAGGAAGTCGAGCGCGGCCGCATCAAGGAATACGCCGAGCGCGTTCCGGGCTCCGAGTACCACGAGGGCAGCAAGGGCGTGTGGACCGTCAAGGGCGACATCGCTCTGCCGTGCGCCACCCAGAACGAGGTTGATGGCGAATCCGCACAGAAGCTCGTGGACAACGGCGTGACCGTGGTCGTCGAGGGTGCGAACATGCCGTCCACCCCGGAGGCCATCGAGGTCTACCAGAAGAACGGCGTGCTGTACGGCCCGGCCAAGGCTGCCAACGCCGGTGGCGTGGCCGTCTCCGGCCTGGAGATGAGCCAGAACAGCTACCGCCTGTCTTGGACCTTCGAAGAGGTCGACGCCAAGCTCAAGTCCATCATGGAAGAAATCGTCGCCAACTCCCTGGCCGCCGCCAAGGAATACGGTCACGAGGGTGACCTGATGCTCGGTGCCAACGCCGCAGGCTTCGTCAAGGTCGCCAACGCCATGGTTGCCCAGGGCGTGCTGTGACGCTTGCCGCTGAGCAATCGCTGAGCAGTGCTGAGCAATACTAAGCAGTACTAAGCAGTAGCGTAATGCCCTTGCTTCCCCGTGAGGAGGCAAGGGCATTGCTATATGTACAACGAGCAACAAGTGCTATCCCAAATACGTAAGCATTGCGCACCACTATACGAGTGAATTCTTGGATATGATCATCGATCCAAGCTAACTGCATTCAGAGGGGTACTGAATATGGGAAACCCCGAGTATAAACGCCGTCATTGCAACGCTTATACTCGAGGTTTCGTGGTTCAGGTACCCCTTTGAAAGCAGTTGGCTTTCTGCAAAGCCATCAATGTACCTCTTTCAACGGAGATAGCCCCCCGTCTACAAGGTCACCAGGTCCGGTTCGCAGCAACGCTTTCAATCACTGCTGGCGATTGCGGCGCACTGCTACCAGCGCCAAGCCAGCAACGAGCAGCGGCACGGCGACTACAACCACCGCAATGATGGCCGAGCCGGTTTCCGGCATGGTGTCGGCCTTGGCCGCCGAATCCGCGTTAGGCGAGGCGTTGCCGCCCGGCTGAGTCGGCTGCACATCAGTGCCGGTCGAGTAGTTCGGGTCGTAAGCGAATGGCCACGCGCCATCCGGCACAACCCACTGACCAGCCGCCGAGCCGAAGCCCAGTGCCGCGAGCAATTCAGCACGCTTCGCCTGCACCTGAGCCTCATCCAAAGCAGACATCGAGCCGAGCACGACGTTCTTATAATCAGCCGGATCAAGCAGCGCGCCGGTTTCATCGTGGCTGGCGTATTCCGCGAATCGCACATCATCGTGGAAGGTCACGTCCACGCTTTTGCCGCTCTGGTTCTTGCTGGTCCACACATTCCAACGATTCTTGGTGATCTTGCTGGACATCGTGCTGTCGAGGTAGGTCACGGCCGAGGAAGTGTCCGTATACGCCGAGTTCTTCGTACCCAAATCCACGCCGGTCACATAGCTGCTGCCGTCGCCCTTACGCACCTGCGTGTACTGCGCGAACGTCTGCCACGGGCGGCCCAGCGAAAGCTTGGCATCGTCGTCATATGCTGCGGCAACGGTCAAGTTGCAGCGGTCAAACACCAGGCCCACGCCGGACTTCTTGGTGTTGGCGGCGGTGAAGTAGCCGTTGTTCTTGCCGGCGAACGCGGCCATGTGCAGCTCGGTGCCGGCGAAGTAGGCGTTGGCGTCGCCGAACACGAAATCAACCGTGCCTTCGATGTAGCCGCCGTCCACGTACACGCGGTTGCCGGCGCCCTGCACGTACAGAGTGTCCTGACGGCCGATGATGCGGCTGTTCTTCAGGTACACCTTGTCTGCCTGGGTGTTCAGCGCCACGGCCGGCGTCTGCTCGCCCGCCGCCGTGTGATCCACCACGTTGTAATCGTTCTGGAAGGTGATGCCGTAGGCGGAGAAACCTGTGGCACCCGCGCCAATGGTCACGGTGGCGCACTTGTTGGTGCCAAGGTCGAATTCATCCTGCGGCACAAACTTGCCGTCGGCATCGAATGTGTTGGACGAATAGTAGCTGGCGCGAATCGTCACCGCGCGCTTGGCGGTCACGTCGGCGTTGGCGAAGGTGACGCCCGGCTTGGTCACGGTGATCTTCTCGCGATAGTCGCCCGGAGTGATCTTCAGCACTAGTCGGTCGGTTTCGGAAGAGTCGTTAGCATCCAGAGCGGCTTGAATGGTCCGGTACTGGCCGTTCGGGCCCACGGTGACCGTGTGGCTGGTGGCGGCGGGGGAGCCGGCCGCGTAGTCGATGGCGATGCCGGTCAGGTACAGGCTGCCCGTGCCTTCAACGGAGAGCGGCACGTAGCGCGTGCTGTCGGTTGCGATGGTTACAGCAGTGCCGGTGGTGATGTCCGTACCGTCGAGCTTGAGCGTAGGACCGTACAGCTGGCCCTTCACGGTGACTGTAGCGCCGCCCTCGGCCTGTGCGACCGGAATGTACAGGATGGTTCCAGCGTTCACCTGAGTATCGCTGCCGCCGCTTGCCGCGGTAGTACGCGGGTTGAACTTGGCGCCTTGCGCCCGAGCGTCGATGGCGACGCCTTGGTAGTTGTCGGTAGGCCCTGCACGGCCGGTCGATCGATGCCGGTTTCCGTGAAGTCCCAGTTCGTGTCTTTGGCCGCGACCGTGGGCGTACCGGGGAACTCGGGTTCCGGCTGCTGTTCGGCAAGGGCGATGCCGTTGAGATAGGTCTGGGCAGTGAAGGTGACGTTTACCGTACGAGCCGACTCCGCAGCAGGCAAGGCGATAACTGTGTTGTCGCTGCTCACTTCACCGGCATCCGCGGTAATAGTGGTGGTGCCGCCGGACAACGCAAGGGTGATGGTGGCTGTATTGGTGTGGGCTGGCACCGGGATGCTGATGATGGTTCCGGCGTTGATCTGGGTGTCATTGGCGCGCGGCGCAAACTTGGCACCGTTTGCAGTGGCATCGATGGTCAGCCCGTCGAACGTCTGGGATCCGCCTTGTATAGTGCCGAGAGCCGCCAGCTCAGTGTTGTTCGCAGGATTCAGCACCCATTCGCGATTGATGGATTCCGCGGCTTGCGTGCTGCTGGTGGTGCCGGTGCTCGGCGACGTTGCTTCCGCGGCCGATGCAGTGGCTGCCGCACCGCCAAATATCATGCTTGCAGCCAACAGCACACCGGCAGCACGAATAATGGTGTTTTTCATGGGTGTTCTCTCTTATGTATCGATGTACAACAACGAAAGCCGCTTTCGGAACACCCGAGTCGGTTTTGCAGCCTGAAAGCAGGGCTTCACCTGCTGAGGGGAACACGACTATCGGGCATTTCCCAGCCTGTCTTCGCGTTCAAAATATCACCGAAAAAAATGCGACTGGAACCCCGTAGCACAACAAGAAAAAAGGGGGTGCACCCCATGTGTTGGGATGCACCCCTAAGTGGTCAATAAGGGGGAGTTGGAATGGGACTCATGACTCCCCCCCCCAGCGGCGCCAAGCTGCCACACGCTGGCAGACCAACACCACTGTGTGCATTCTCTGCGTCGGCGGCAGTCCAAAACTTGGCCCAGCAACGACGCTTGCTGTGCCCAGCGTCGGCAGAGGGCCAAGAATTGGACGCATACGACACAGAACGCACCCTCAGCGTCGGCAGAACTCCAAGATCTGTACCGCTGACGACGGTAAGCCCTCCACAGCGTCGTCAGAGATACAAAATCTGTCCCAACACCGACGCCTGCCACCCCCAGCGTCGCCGGAGTCCCAAGTCTCGGCCCAGCAACGACGCCTGCGATCCCCACACATAAGAAACCGCACCTCCGATCATCGAATCTGAATTACTTCAGTCCAACAACCGGGGTGCGGTTCACTGAGGAGAGTTCCGTCAGTATAGCTATATCAGTCGTCGCCGAGCGTAACGTGCACACCGCCGACCAGAGAGCTGACCACGTTGTAGATCAGTGCCGCAATGGTGGCCAGCAGAGTGAAGATCACCACTTCGACAATCGAGAAGATGGTGACGCCGGAGACCACGGTGGTAAGGGACAACACGTTCTTGAGATCGAAACCGCCTGCATCAAGACCGGTGGAAGACACAATCTGCGTAATCTGGCTGAATACACCGACCACATCAAGCAGCACCCATACGATCGCGGAGGCAACGACCTGAATAATCGCCACGGCGATGGACAGCATGAACGTCACCTTGGCCACGGACCAAGCATCCACGCGGGTCAGCGACAAGCTCATGCGGCGAGCCCTGGGGGCGCTACGGCGAGGTGTCGGACGCACGGGAGTGGCGGCACCTGAAGAAGGCAACGCGGATTCTTCCGGATCGCTGGACACGGAGCGTGCCACGCGGGGAGCGTGCTCAGTACCGATCAGCGGCTCGACATGCTCGTTCTGCGTATTGCCGACTGCCGGCGGTATGATCCGGGGCTCGTTGTCTTCGAGATTCTCGCTCATCGTTTCTCCTTAACAGGCTTGGCGGTAGCCTCTGCTGTATGCGAGGCTACCAGCTTTTCAGGACGCTGCTCACGCCTCGTCCGCGTTGTTCACATTCTCGCCGGATTGTGCGGTCTCGGCGGTGCCGTTCGCCGCGGCATCGCCGCCATCCTCGGGCTCGTCCTTCTCCTCGTTACGGGCGATGGAGAGAATCGTGTCGCCCTTGTCGGGCTTGGCAAAGGTCACGCCCTGGGTGTTGCGCCCGGTGCGCTTGACTTCGTCCACGTTGGAGCGAATCACCTTGCCGGACTTCATGATGGCCATAACCTGATCGTCTTCGGACACCACGAGCGCGCCGACCAGAGCACCACGGCCCTCGACCAGTTGCACGGCCTTGATACCCAGGCCATTGCGGCCCTGCAGACGGTATTCGCTGATGGCGGTGCGCTTGGCGAAGCCCTCGTTGGTGACCACGAACAGGTCCTTGTCGGAGTCGCCAGGGACCACATCCATGGCCAGCAGCTGTCGTCGTTACGGAACTTCATGCCCTGCACGCCGGCGGTCTGGCGGCCCATCGGGCGCAGCTGCTCGTCGTCGGCCTGGAACTTGAGGCTCATGCCGAGTTTGGAGACCAGGATGATGTCGTCCTCGGCGTTGCACAGCGCGGCGCCGATGAGCTCGTCGGCGTTCTCGCCGTTCTCGTCGGCCATGAGGCGCACGGCGATCAGGCCGCCCTGGCGCGGGGAATCGTACTCGGCCAGCGGGGTCTTCTTGACCTTGCCGGAACGGGTGGCGAGCACCAGATACTTGGCCACCTCGTAGTTCGGGATGGACAGCACGGTCTGGATGGACTCATCAGGCGCGAACTGCAGCAGGTTGGCCACGTGCTGGCCCTTGGAGTCGCGCGAGCCCTCGGGCAGCTCGTAGGCTTGATGCGGTACACGCGGCCCTTGTTCGTGAAGAACAGCAGCCAGTTGTGCGTGGAGGTCAGGAAGAAGTGATCCACCACGTCGTCCTCGCGCAGCTTGGTGCCCTTGATGCCCTTGCCGCCGCGGTGCTGGGAGCGGTATTCGTCGGCCTTGGTGCGCTTAATGAAGCCGGAGTGGGTCACGGTGACCACCACGTTCTCTTCGGCGATCAGGTCTTCGACGTTCATCTCGCCGGAGAACGGCAGGATCTTGGTGCGGCGGTCGTCGCCGTACTTGGCGACGATCTCGTCGAGCTCGTCGCCGATGATCTTGCGCTGGCGTTCCGGCTTGGCGAGGATGTCGATGTAGTCGGCGATCTTGCGCTGCAATTCCTCATGCTCGGCCACGATCTTGTCGCGGTTCATGCGGGTCAGCGTGCGCAGCTGCATGGCCAGGATGGCGTCCGCCTGCACCTGGTCGATGTCCAGCAGCCCCATAAGGCCCGTACGTGCGGTGTCGGTGTCTTCGGAGGCACGGATGAGGCGATGACCTCGTCCAGCATGTCGAGGGCCTTCAGATAGCCCTGCAGGATGTGGTCGCGCTCTTCGGCCTCGCGCTTCAGGTACGCGGTGCGGCGGGCGATCACGTCGAGCTGGTGGTTCACCCAATGGCGGATGAAGCGTCCAGGCTCAGCGTGCGCGGCACGCCGTCGACCAGCGCCAGCATGTTGGCGCCGAAGGTCTGCTGCAGCTGGGAGTGCTTGTACAGGTTGTTCAGGACCACCTTCGGCACGGCGTCGCGCTTGAGCACGAGCACGAGGCGCTGGCCGGTACGGCCGGAGGTCTCGTCGCGCATGTCGGCGATGCCTGGATCTTGCCGTCGCGCACGGCCTCACGAATGGAGACGACGAGGCGGTCCGGGTTGACCTGGTAGGGCAGTTCGGTGACCACCAGGCACATACGGCCGTTGATCTCCTCAGTGTTGACCACGGCACGCATGGTGATCAGGCCACGGCCGGTGCGGTAGGCCTGTTCGATGCCCTTGTGGCCGAGGATGGTGGCGCCGGTGGGGAAGTCCGGTCCCTTGATGATGCGGATCAGGTTTTCCAGCAGTTCCTCGCGGCTGGCGTCCGGGTGGTCGAGCGCCCAGTGGACGCCGTCCGCCACCTCGCGCATGTTGTGCGGCGGGATGTTGGTGGCCATGCCGACGGCGATGCCGGCGGAGCCGTTGACGAGCAGGTTCGGGAAGCGGGCCGGCAGCACGGTCGGCTCCTGGGTCTTGCCGTCGTAGTTGGGCACGAAGTCGACGGTGTCCTTGTCGATGTCGCGCACCATTTCCATGGCCAGCGGGGCCATACGGCATTCGGTGTAACGCATGGCGGCGGCCGGGTCGTCGCCGGGGGAGCCGAAGTTGCCCTGGCCGTCGACGAGCATGTTGCGCATCGACCAGGACTGGGCCATACGCACCAAAGTGTCGTAGATGGCGGAGTCGCCGTGCGGGTGGTACTTACCCATCACGTCGCCGACCACGCGGGAGCACTTGTTGTAGCCGCGATCGGGGCGGTAGCCGCCGTCGTACATCGCGTAGATCACGCGGCGATGCACGGGCTTCATACCGTCGCGCACGTCCGGCAGGGCGCGCTCGACGATCACGGAGAGGGCATACGCCAGATAGGACTCGCGCATCTCCTGCTGCAGGTCCTTGCGCTGGATGCGTTCGCCGGTGTCCATCAGGCCGTAGTCGGTAGTGTCCGCCTCCTGCGGGCTCAACGGCTCCATCGAGCCGTCCGGCGTGAACTGCTCGTCGCCGGTGTTGTTTTCATCTGCCACTGTTGTTCCTTTAGTTGTCTAAGTCCGTTGTGTACCTCCCTCTGACGAGGGAGGTTGGAGGATTCCGTTACGCATCGATCCAACGCACGTTCTTGGCGTTGCGCTGGATGAAGAGGCGGCGGGGTTCGACCTCATCGCCCATCAGCATCGAGAAGGTCTCGTCGGCCGCGGCGGCGTCCTCGATGTGCACCTGCTTCAGAATGCGGTGCTCGGGTCCATGGTGGTCTCCCATAGCTCCTGGTAGCTCATCTCGCCCAGACCCTTGTAGCGCTGGATGCCTTCGCCCTTGGGCAGCTGGCGTCCGTTGGCCTTGCCTTCGGCGAGCACGCGGTCGCGCTCGGCGTCGGTGTACACGAAGTCGTGCGGGCCCTTGGTCCACTTCAGGCGGTACAGCGGCGGCATGGCCACGTACACGTAGCCGGCGGTGATCATCGGGCGCATGTAGCGGAAGAACAGCGTCAGGTTCAGGGTGGCGATATGCGCACCATCCACATCGGCATCGGCCATGATGATGACCTTGTGGTAGCGGACCTTGGAGATGTCGAAGTCCTCGCCGTAGCCGCCGCCGACCGCGGTGATCAGCGATTCGATGGTGTCGGACTTCATCATGCGGTCCAGGCTGGCGCGCTCGGTGTTGAGGATCTTGCCTCGCAGCGGCAGGATGGCCTGCGTGATCGGGTTGCGGCCCTGGATGGCGGAGCCGCCTGCGGAATCACCCTCCACGATGAACAGCTCGCACTCTTCCGGGTTGTTCGACTGACAGTCCTTGAGCTTGTCGGGCATGCCGGCGGACTCGAAGATGGACTTGCGGCGGGTGTTCTCGCGGGCTTTCTTGGCGGCCAGACGGGCACGGGAGGCCTCGATGGCCTTCTGGATGATGTTCTTGGCCTCGGCCGGGTGGGCGTCGAACCAGTCGCCGAGCTTGTCGGTCATCACGCGCTGCACGAAGGTCTTGGCTTCGGAGTTGCCGAGCTTGGTCTTGGTCTGGCCTTCGAACTGCGGGTTGGTGAGCTTGACGGAGATCACGGCGGTCAGGCCTTCACGCACGTCGTCGCCGGAGAGGTTCTCGTCCTTGTCCTTGAGGATGCCCTTGTCTCGCGCGTAACGGTTGACCAGCGAAGTCAGCGCGGCGCGGAAGCCCTCCTCGTGGGTACCGCCCTCGGTGGTGGAGATCGTGTTCGCGAAGGTGTGCACGGCCTCGGAGTAGGCAGTGGTCCACTGCATGGCGAGTTCGGCGGAGATGCCGAGCTTCAGGTCTTCGGCCTCGAAGCTGATGACGTCCTCTTCCACCGGCGTGGCCTTGCGCACCTTGACCAGATAGTCGACGTAGTCCTTGATGCCGTTGAGGTACTGGTAGGTGACGGTCTGGTGCTTTGCGCCGGGCTCGTCCGCGGCGTCGCCGGCCACCTCGTCGCCGGCCTGGTCGTTCTCACGCTCGTCAGTCAGGCTGATCTTGAGGCCCTTGTTCAGGAAGGCCATCTGCTGGAAGCGGGAACGCAGCGTCTCGAAGTCGTAGATGGTGGTCTCGAAAATCTTCGGGTCGGCCCAGAAAGTCACAGACGTACCGGTGGACTCGCCTTCGGTCATCGGCTCGCCCTGCTTCAAGGGCGCGGTGGGGTGCTGGTCGATGTACGTCTGGGTCCAGTGGAAGCCCTGACGGCGCACTTCGATGTCCACGCGGGTGGAGAGTGCGTTGACCACGGAGATGCCCACGCCGTGCAGACCGCCGGACACTGCATAACCGCCGCCGCCGAACTTGCCGCCGGCGTGCAGCTTGGTCATCACGGTCTCCACACCAGAGACGCCCTCGCCGGGCACCTCATCGACCGGGATACCTCGACCATCGTCCACCACACGGATGCCGTTGTCCGGCAGAATGGTGATCTCGATATGGCTGGCGTATCCGGCCAGCGCCTCGTCGACCGAGTTGTCGACGATCTCATAGACCAGGTGGTGCAAACCGCGCGGGCCGGTGGAACCGATGTACATACCGGGGCGGATACGCACGGCCTCAAGTCCTTCGAGCACCCTCAGATCGGAGGCCTCATAATGCTCGGGGGCCATGGATTCGTCAAGTTCGCCTTCTGTCAATTCCGCATTGTTGATGCGTTCCGCAGCCGCCTTCAGCTGCTCCTCTTTGCTGGTTTCGTCTGCCAACAGGCTTCCTTCCGTGACTACAGGGTCAACCTCCGTCATGAAGGTCATTCACGGAGGTGATATGGCTTACGAGGCCCGTAAAGGCTCTTCTAGCCATTTGACCATACTGCATGTGATTTTACTCGTCTAACCCGACGAGCGCCATAGCGAGGCTTCTGCGAATTTGTTTGGTATCTTGGCTACCGCCGCCGAGCCCATTTGCGTGTGTATCCGGCGGCCGGGCCGGTCACGCGAATCTCGGTGATGGTCAATCCTTTGAGATTACGACGGATGGTATCGGTGAGTTGGGGGATAAGGTAGGTCAGCTGCGTGGCCCAGACCGTGGATTCGGCGCGGATGGTCAGTACGCCGTCAGTGAAATCGGCGACTGCCGAATGGCTGGCGATGGCCTGTCCCACCACTTGGTCCCAATGGTTGCGCAATTGCGCAAGTTTCATATTCGCCGCCCAGACGCCATTGCCGGCGATGGTGGTCATCACGCTGCCCAGTTCAGCCGGATCGCGCCCCGGTTTGCCGAAGTTTTCGATGGCCTCTTCACGGCGGCGTCTGTAGTCCTTCAAGGTCGCCCCGCGACGGGAGAGCCGCTCGAATATTTCGGCCGGCAGTTTGGTCTCGTCCAGGTTGAGTTGGCGGGCGATCGGCGGTTCATGACACTTTCCGTTCTACGGACGCACTGTCCACCGCGGTTTTTTCGTCATACCCACCCAAACTCTCATTTTCCCGCGAATTGGACAAATTGCCCAGAGTTGGCAATATCACGGAAGCTGGTTCGTCCAGTGCGGCCACGTCGATGCGATGGGCCGATTCATAGTCGGGCACATCGCCTTCAGCGGCCACGGTAATCAGCACCTGATCCTGTTTTCTGGCGAAATCAAGAATCTGCGTGCGCCGGCTGTCGTCAAGCTGGGCGAACACATCATCGAGAATCACAATCGGCTGCAATCCCAACCGGTCACGCACTATTTCGAACAATGCCATTTTCAAGGCCAACGCCATCGTCCACATCTCGCCGTTCGAAGCGAACTCGCGGGCGGGAATACCGCCCAACTCAAGTTCATGTCATCGCGCTGCGGACCGATAAGGTTCACGCCGCGAGCCACTTCACCGGGGTAGATGCGTTGGAAATGCTCGCTAATCTGCGGATGCGGATCGTCGAACATCAGCACTTCGTCGAATGAAGGCGCATAAGTGAGCGTCACCTGCTCGCCGGCACCGGCCAAGTCGGCGTAAATCGCGGCAAATGGCTCGGCAAGCAGACCGATCACATGAGCGCGCATACGGGTCAACGCCACACCGGCTTCGATGAACTGGCCGGTCCAGATTTCCAAACCGCTCAGAACCGCATCCATCGGCTGGCCATTGTTGACATTGGCATTCAATTGCTTCAACAATGTGGCACGCTGTTTGGCGATGCGCGTGAACTGTTGCAACGTCTGCATGTATCCGGGCTCGAGCAGAGCCGCAGCCTGATTCATCATGGTGCGGCGTGCTCCCGGATCGCCGGACACCAACCGCTGATCTTCGGGAGTGAAGGAAACGCTGGGAATCTTGCCGATGATATCGCGCAGATACAGCGACGACCCCGAGTTGATGCGGGCTCGGTTGGCACCACGCGCATGAATTGACGCTTCATACGTAGTGGTTTGACCGGCATCATCAGCGACGTTCGCGCGGATGGTGGCCGTGGTCTGCCCGCGTTCGATCAGCGGCAACGTGCTGGACGTGCGATGCTCGATCCGGTGGACAGCACTTCGACGCTTCCACCAGATTGGTTTTGCCCAGACCGTTCTTGCCGAACAGGATATTCACGCCTGGTACGAAATCGACCACTACCTGACTCCATGAGCGGTAGTGGTCGAGTGCGAGACGGGAGATGTGCATTAGCGAATCGTTGGAAATTCAGGGATTTCAGTTGTTAAAGCGCATCGGCACGAGCAGGTATCGGTAGTCCATGGACTCGTCGGAATCAGCTTCCTGCTGGCCATTGAACTCGACCGGCTTGACCGGGGTCGTCATTTTGATGCGCACGAATGGTTCGGTTACGGCGGACAGACCCTCCTTCAGGTAGGAAGGGTTGAATGCCACGGTGATGTCGTCGCCATCCATGTCGATGTCCAGTGTTTCGTTGGCCTGAGCCTCGTCGACCGATCCGGCGGACAGCGCCACTTCCTGACCGGTGAAGGTCATGCGAATCGGAGCATTGCGTTCGGCGACCAAAGCCACACGCTGATGGCGTCGAGCAAATCCTGCTTGTTGACTACGGCCTGAATCGGATATTCGTCGGCGAACAGGCGGTCGACCGCCGGGAATTCACCGTCGATGAGCTGGGAGGTGGAGACGCGGCCGGCGTTTTCGAAGCGAGCAGCGTCGGGCTATCGGCATCGAAATCAAGGCGGATGTTCTGGTGCTCGTCAAGAGCACGGGCCACATCCTTGAGCAGGGAGCCGCGAACCAGCGTGGTGGTGTCGACGTCCGGGTTCTGCGGAGTCCAAGTGAAGGTGGCGCGGGCCAAACGGAAGCGATCGGTGGAGGTCATGACGACCTTGTCGCCTTGGAATTGCATGCGAACGCCGGTCAGTACCGGGCGGTTTTCTTCGCGGGAGACGGCAACGCACGCCTGGTTCACGGCCTGAACGAAGTCGGGGCATCGACTTGGCCGAGCATGGCCGGTACCACAGGCAGATCCGGGTACTCGGTGTCGGGCATGAGCTGCAAGGTGAACTTCGACTTGCCGGACGTGATGGTCAGCGTGGAGCCGTCGGTGACCAGGTACGTTTTCTCCGAACGCAGCGATTTGGTGATATCGGCCAGCAACTTGCCCTGAACCAGTACGGAACCGGCTTCGTCAACGCCGGCTTCGATGTGGTGGCGAGCGGAAATCTCGTAGTTGAAGGCGGAGAATTGCAGCGTTCCGTCAATGGCTTCCAGCTTGACACCAGCGAGAATCGGGTTGGAGGGACGTGCGTCGATGACTCGGGAGGTCCAGGCTACGGCGTCGGCCAGGGCTGCAGTATCGATTTCGACTTTCATGTGTGATTGTTCCCTTCGTCGGATTGGCTGAGAAATATTCTAGCCGTTAGGTGGCGAACTTACGTACGATGGGTGACTGGCTGTTACTGTGGCGATGATGCTTTTCACGTAACTGAGTAAGTAATCGTCGTAATAAGGCCGGTGGATAGTGTGGATAAGTAGGGGTGAGCCCTACAAATGCAACGGTTCATAAGTCCCTGAAAATTGTGGACAAATTCTGCATGGCTTGTGGATAAGTGGGCGAGTTTTCCACAGCCAGTTCGTCGAATTTGAGTTTTCCACATCGAGGTCGCGGTTATGCACGAGTTTTCCACAACAAAACAGTGGGTAATCCACGAGTTATCCGCCGAGTTTACCCACATCTGTGCACAACTATGTGGATAACTTTTTTGGTTTTCGCACTTTCGCACGGCGTGTTGAAGACTGTTTTTCGTCGAGGAGAATCGATTCTGGAGACCGTTTTCGGCACTTTTTCCGTCTCGCTCGCCCAAACCCGCAAAATCGGTCCTCAGAATCGATTCTCTCGTTTCATGGTTTTTTTGCGTGTTCCCCTTCGAAACTCCCCTCAGTCGTCTGCGCCGACAGATCCCCTCACAAAGGGGAGCCATGAGGAATCTAATGTCTCGAATCCGTTGCCTCGACGTATCCACCAGAATCCGCCTGAGCAACCAAAAACGCACTTTTCGGAAAGTCAGTCCAAAAAGTGCCGTTTTTCGTCTCTCAGAAGCGTTGTGTCAGTTGGTGTTGCTTTGCTTGAGGCGAACCGTGAGCTCCATAACGTAGTTATAGATCTCCTGTTTTTGCTGCATTCGGTCACTGATTCGAGTGCAGGCATGCATTACTGTGGTGTGATCGCGTCCGCCAAAGACCTGGCCAATATCCATCAGGCTCATACTGGTCATTTCGCGAGCCAGATACATGGCGATCTGACGAGGAACAGCCACGTTTTTGGTTCGTGATTTACCGACAAGATCCTCAAACGTCAGGTGGAAGTACTTCGCCACCTGACTGATGATGTCCGTGGGCTTGATTTCCACATCGGTGGTGAAGAAGTCCTGCAACGTCTGCTCGGCCAAGGCGCGGGTCACCGGCTGATTACTCAGCGAGGCCACGGCCGTAACACGGGTTAGCGCGCCTTCGAGTTCACGAATGTTCTCGGTGAAGCGTTCGGCGATGAGGTCCAACACATCGCTGGGGATTTTCGAGCCGTTCATCGAGGCGATCATGCGAAGAATGGCGATTCGGGTCTCCAGATCCGGCGGCTTGACGTCTACGGTCAGGCCGGATTCGAAGCGCGAGATGAGTCGAGCCTCGAAACCCTTCAAATTCTTGGGCGCTACATCGGAAGCAATGACAATACGCTTATTTGCCTGATGCAGTGCATTGAACGTATGGAAGAACTGATCCAAGGTGGCTTCCTTGCCGCCGAGGAACTGGATATCGTCAATAAGCAACACATCAACCTGTCGGTATCGACGGTTGAATTCAGCAATCTGCCCCTGGCTTTGGTTCGGGTTTTGCAGCGCGTCAATGAATTCGTTCGTGAATTCCTCAGACGTGACGTATCGAACCTTCAGCCCGGGATCCTTGACCAGTGCATAGTTGCCGATGGCGTTCAGCAAGTGGGTTTTGCCCAGGCCCGATCCGCCATAGATACACAACGGTTGAAATCCTGCCCGGAACCTTCGGCCACGGCCAGTGCGACCGTACGGGCAAAACGGTTGGAATCGCCGGGCACGAAGGAATCAAACGTGAAGTTCTTATTGAGATGAGTCTCGGGATCGCGATTCATCTTCTGCTGACCGACCGGGAACTGCGGCTCGGTGGCGGGCATCGGTTCCCGCGGTGCGGCTGCCGGCTTTGCACCATAGGATTCTTTACCGAATTCGGCGACAGTCGGAGAAATTTCCGAAGGATATGGCTGCGCCGGCTTTGCCTCCGAAAGCGGTTCGGGCTCGGTTTTCGGCACGACCTTGAACGCGGGAAACATATTTTCGCCGGTTACCGTACGCAATGCCTGAAGCAGGGAATCGTTCAAATCACCCTGAATGGCTTGAAGCGTGTCGTTGTTGTCCACACACAGCACGATGGTCGAACCGAAGACGCCTTCAGGAACAACGCCTTCCAACCAGCCTTTTTCTCGTGGGCTGAGCGAAGCGCTGTGTTTGAGCACCGTCAGCGTGTCTGACCAGATGTGGGCGGCCTCGATTACGGGGTCGCCGGAAGCGTTAACCATGGTGGCCCCTTCTGTCGCTGTGGCGAAATACGTACAACAGATAATATTTACTCTGGTTTAGACAAGTTATCCACCGTGTCGCGTGTTGAAATAACTGGATTGTGAATAACAAACATGTAATTTGTGGATAACTTTTGGCCGTGAATGGTTGGTATTCCGCCGATTATAAGAGATTTGGGGCGTGTCTCGCAACGTGTCGAAATGTGAAAATACTCCGTCCGTTTTGACTTGAGGGTAGGGGTGAGAGTACTTTGGTATAGCTTGACTCACGTGAGGGCAGCGCGAAGCGTTGCCGAATAGACCTAGGAGCAATGGATTATGAAGAGGACGTTCCAGCCGAACAACCGTCGTCGCCACATGAAGCACGGCTTCCGCCTGCGCATGCGCACCCGTTCTGGCCGTGCGGTGATCAACCGTCGCCGTGCCAAGGGCCGCAAGACCCTCTCCGCCTGATCATTCCGATCAGTGCCACAGGCATAGTCGAGGTGGAGAGGCTTCAAAGCCATCGTGATTTCGTCACCGTGCTGAAACGCCGGCGCAAAGCAGGTGGCAAGGATATCGTCGTGCACTATTTGGTGCCCGACGACCATCATGATGATGACGACCGGACGGTGCATCGCCGTTTGGGATTAGCTGTCTCCAAATCGGTAGGACATGCGGTCACCCGTAATACGGTGAAGCGTAGGTTTCGTGTATTGGCCAGAGCCCATGAGGATCTGCTGCCCGCGCATTGCGATATCGTTTTGCGCGCCAAGCCCAGTGCAGCGACCGCATCGTTCGCTTCGCTAGATCAGCAGATCGCGAAGGCTTTTGCCACGGTGGCGCATAAGGTGGCTGAGGCATGACAGCTTCTTTCAAGGCGGTGATGATTGGTGGGGTGCGCTGGTATCAACAGCACATCTCGGCAAACACACCGCCTTGTTGCAAGTATTATCCAACGTGCTCGAATTATGCCATTGAGGCATTGGAACGGTATGGCGCGTTCAAAGGGGGAGTGCTCGCCGTGCTGAGATTACTGCGTTGCCGGCCGTGGAGTCGTGGGGGAATCGACGATGTTCCACAACGGTATTCCGTTTTTTACAGGTTTTCGTGGTCGAAGGCTCATGAAGAGCCTCGACTGACACCATTGGCCACAACCCAAAGAGAGGCCCAACGATGAACTCAAATGAATTTCTGCTTGATAGCGGGTTTTGGGGATTTCTATATAAAATCCTGACTCCCGTTGAGTGGTTGCAGACCTGGATCATGAAGATCGTGCATGACTTCTTCGTGATGCTGGGCGTGAGCCCGATTGGTGTCTCATGGGTGCTTGCCATTATCATCCTGGTGCTGGTGGTGCAGGCTTGTATCTTCCCGCTGTTCTACAAGCAGATGAAGTCGATGCGCAAGATGCAGGCATTGGCGCCGAAGATGCAGCGTATTCAGAACAAGTACAAAGGCAAGACGGATCAGGCTTCCAGGGAGCCATGAGCCGTGAAACCATGAAACTGTATCAAGACAATGACGTCAATCCGGCTGGCTCCTGCTTGCCTATGCTCATTCAGGGCCGGTGTTCATGTCCATGTTCTATACGCTGTCGGCCATTCCATACATTGCCAACGGTAAACGCGATGCGTTGGGCGCGTTCGACGTAGCAACCGCCAAGCAATTCACCCAAACCGATGTGTTCGGCATTGTCAGCGTGACCGATAACTTCACCAGTGCTGCCGCTAGTGGCAAGGCGGTCATCGGTATCTTCGTGTTCCTGATGTGTTTCTGCCTGTGGTTTATGCAGTACTTCAGCATGAAGCGCAACATGGCAGCTGCTTCGATGAACAAGCAGACCGAGACCATGCAGAAGGCTATGCTGTGGCTCTTCCCGGTGATGTACATCTTCTCCGGTGTCGCCATGCCGTTCGCCGTGCTGGTCTACTGGCTGACCAACAACGTGTGCAACCTCTGCCGCACATTGTGGCAGGTGTACGCATTCCCGACCCCTGGCTCTCCGGCTGCGGCGGACAAGGAGAAGCGCGATCATCGTAATGAGAATGCTCGCCGCGCAAAGGCCGGCCTGCCCTCTCTGGAAGAAGAAGCATTGGCCAAGGCCAAGGAAGAGGCCGAGCGTAAGGCCACTCAGGGCTATCAGCGTCAACAGCCCGTGCGTAAGCGCAAAAAGAAGTGACGACTATGTCGGTGCGAGTTCGATGTTTCACGTGAACATTCAACACGCACCGACATTACTTTCTCTGTTCGGGGGAGCAGGGCTTAGACTTGGAATTCAAACACGACATGAAGGAGTAGCGTATGGCACAGGATGACGTGAAGTCGATCGACCAGCTCAACGAAGAGGCTGACATCGCCGCGGATTACCTTGAAGGCCTACTGGATATCGCCGACTATGAGGGCGACATTGAGATGGGCGTGCGTAATGACCGCCCCACCGTGCAAATCGTTGCTGATGACGATACTGACATCAAACATCTTATTGGCCGTAATGGTGAAGTCGTTGATGCTCTGCAGCAATTGACTCGTCTGGCTGTACAGCAGAAGACCGGCGAGCGTTCTCATCTGATTGTGGATGTCGACGGTTTCCTGAAGCGCAAGCGTCAGCACCTCCGTGATATCGCCTTGGATGCCATTGACGCAGTGAAGGATTCCGGCGAGCCGTATGACTTGAAGCCGATGAATTCCTTCGAACGTAAAGTCGTTCACGATGTGGTTCGGGAAGAGGGGCTGAAGTCTCGCTCGCACGGTGAGGAGCCTCATCGTTACGTGACGGTGTATCTCAAGAATAGAGTCGAGGATACCGCCGAAGACGACGAGCTTGATCAGGAGTAATTGCTCGGCGAGTTTTTTTGAGATGACAGGGACGTTCGACGGATGTCGTCTTTGAACAAACTAAAGTGACCGCATGGAGAATGGCGTCGTAATGAGCGGCGCCATTCTCCATGTTGATTGTTTCACGTGAACATGGTGAGGGAGATGGCTATGACGGATCAGCTGCAGGGGTCACCTGTACTTGCTGAGGTCTTGGGTGATGCGTTGCCGAAGTTGGAGCGTTTCCATGCCAAGATTGCCGAAGAGGGTGAACCTCGTGGATTGATCGGCCCCCGTGACGTCGATATCATTTGGGAACGGCATATTCTGAATTCCGCTGCGATTGTGCCGTACGTTCGGAATGCGACGAATGGTATTCGCTTCAAAACAGTTGCCGACGTCGGCAGTGGTGGTGGTTTTCCTGGATTGGTGGCTGCCGCGTGTTTGCCGGATCATGACTTCACGCTGATTGAACCGATGGAGCGGCGAATCGAATGGTTGCATGAATGTGTTGGCCTGATGCAACTGCAGAACGTTGAGATTATTCGTGGACGCTCCGATGCCGTCATCCAGCAGGTACGGAAGCGGGAAATTCATCCGTTCGCTGTTGTCACGTGTCGTGCGGTTGCTCCTATGACCAAACTCTCTGGCTGGACGTTGCCGTTGCTGAAACCGTCAGGACAGTTGATCGCACTGAAGGGACGGTCTGCTCAGGCTGAAATCGACAAGCTGGCAAGGAGATTGCAAAATTCAGTGGTCGTCGTCCACGCGTCGTTGAGGCGGCTGTCGGACCGGATCTTGAGCTACCCACGTGGTGATTGTGGATAAGCGATGAGTGGAGTACTGATTGAGTTATCCACATTTCCATATGTGCGTAAAAGTTATCCACATTTTTACGGGACGATGTGCAGAATGATGAAAACACTGATTTTTCAATGTTTTTCGTCTGCGAATACATAATCTAACACTCAACGTCATTCACACTTATCCACACTTATCCACATTGCATATCGCAATTGTGGATAACGAGCATCATGTCCATACGAATGAGAACACTGGAACTTACGTCTGTGCAAGGAGGAGCGATGTCCACCAAGGATCATCAGTCGGAACCTATAGAATCGGCTTCCGAAACGCTTCAGCGAATATTCGATGGTCACGGTTCAGTGCTTGGCAGCCAGATGGCTGATGAAAGCTCACGCTACGATGTACTCAAGAAAACCGATTTCCCCAAACCTCAACGTACCCGTCGTATTGCCGTGGCCAACCAGAAGGGGGGAGTGGGTAAAACCACATCCACGGTAAACACCGCTGCGGCGCTGGCGAACAAGGGCGCGCAGGTGTTGGTCATCGATATGGACCCGCAGGGCAATGCCTCTACGGCGTTGGGTGTATCTCATGCATCGGGAGAGCCCTCGGTCTATGACGTTATCGAGGGGCGTTCCGATCTGGGTGATGTTATCACGGTCTGTCCTGATTTTCCCACACTTGATGTTGTGCCTGCATCAATCGATCTCAGCGGTGCCGAGTTGGAAGTGGCTGATCTGCCCAACCGAAACACATTGTTGAAGGAGCCTTGGACCTCTACCTGCGTCAATCAGATAAACACTATGATTACGTGTTCATTGATTGCCCGCCAGCTTGGGCCTCTTGGTCATCAACGCCATGTGTGCAGTGACCGAGATGCTGATTCCTATCCAGGCTGAGTATTACGCATTGGAGGGTCTTGGCCAGCTGATTAACACGATTGGTTTGGTGCAAGAGCATTTCAATCCCGTACTGCTGGTGTCCACCATGCTCGTCACGATGTTCGATCGCCGAACGTTATTGAGCCGTGAAGTATATAACGAGGTTAAGGGACACTATCCCAGCATTGTGCTGAATACCACCATCCCGCGTTCAGTCAAGATCTCCGAAGCGCCGAGTTTCTCCCAATCGGTGATTGCCTATGATCCTCGTGGCATAGGTGCCATATCGTATGGTGAAGCAGCTTTGGAAATCGCACAGCGTTCGCAACAAGTCCTTGACACCATTGATGCGAGGAGGAACAAGTAATGGCATCAAAATCACGACTTGGTAAGGGCCTTGGCGCTTTGTTCCCCACATTGCCAGGGGAGGAGCCGGTGGCGGAGCAGCCCGCAATGATTGCGGAGGATTCGTCTACTCCGGAGGCCACTGCTGACATAACCCCCGCCAAGAAGGCTACTGCCCAGCAGGAATCAAAACCTGCCGTGCCTCAGACGATATCGTCCAGCAAGGCAGTCAAGAAAGCCGCCGGTAAACGCGCATCCATGCCCGCATTGGACACCATTACTCATCCTAGCGACCTGTTTTTCGGTACGGAGAAACCTCAAACCGGTAAGGTCGCCGCACCTCAGCAGGGCGGCAAGTCGTCTGCGTCTCAGACGGCACATCGTACATCCGTCACTGTCAAAGATGTTCACGTGAAACATCTTTGACTGCATCGGCGGCAAAGACCGCTGACACAGATAAGAAGGACGAGCTCAAGCCGGTAGCCGGTGGTTATCTGGCTGAACTCAAACTGTCTGATATCGGGCCCAATGCACATCAGCCTCGTACCATCTTCGACGAGGATGAGTTGAATGAGCTGTCTGCTTCCATTAAGGAAGTTGGTGTGCTGCAACCGATAGTCGTGCGCAAGCGTCCGGCAAGCCAGATTGCTGCGGCCAAAGCCGCCAAGCACGACGAGACGGAATCCAGCACGAATCCGTTTGCCGGTCATTTGGACAGCCCGTATGAGCTCATTATGGGTGAACGCCGTTGGCGTGCTTCTCAGTTGGCTGGGTTGGAGACGATTCCCGCCATCGTCAAAACCACTGCGGATGATGATATGCTCCGCGATGCATTGCTGGAAAACTTGCACCGTGTGGCCTTGAATCCGCTGGAAGAGGCGGCTGCCTACCAGCAGATGATTGAAGAGTTCGGGTTGACACAAGTACAACTGTCCAAGTCGGTGTCCAAGTCTCGCCCGCAAATCGCCAATACCTTGCGACTGCTGAACCTGCCGGCTTCTGTGCAAAAGAGAGTGGCTGCCGGTGTGCTATCGTCCGGTCATGCGCGTGCGCTATTGGGCCTGAGCGATCCGGAGGAAATGGACAAGCTGGCTTCTCGTATTATTGCGGAAGGTCTTTCTGTACGCAGCACCGAAGAAATCGTCGCCATGAAGATTGCGTCGGGGGAGCAGCCGAAGAAGCCTAAGACGTCTAAGACCAATCCTTGGGTTGGTTCCGCCATCCAGCAGAGTTTGGAAAATCATTTCGATACCAAGGTGTCGATTAAGGGCAGCACCAAGCATGGTCGCATCGAAATCGTCTTTTCGTCACCAGAGGATATGGATCGCATCCTGCAGCTGCTGGTGCCGAGCCAAGCGATGCCGATTCCAAATGGGTGTAACACGATAAGAACATTCGTGTTGTCGCCGGCATTATTGCTGTGCAGTGCGTTGTATGCGCAAGACGTTATAGCCTCTGCGTGATTCCTGGCAGGGGCGTATGCCCGCGCTGTAGCCCCTGTCGCAATAGAAAACCCCTCAGGCTGGAGGGACAATCACACATCGTGATTCTCCGTCGCTGAGGGGTCTTTCTATGCCTTTGACCGATACGTACTATCCAAGGGCGCATGCTGTAACACTGACCTAGCGTTGCTCCTATGTCACAGGCAGCAGCCAGAACAGCAAGCCACCATCAGTCCGCCACCATCAGTCCGTAAGATAGGCCTGCGTATCCAGCGCTGCACGGCAGCCCATGCCCGCTGCGCTGATCGCTTGACGATAAGTACGATCCACGCAATCGCCTGCAGCAAAGATGCCTGGCGCACTGGTCACCGTGCTGGCACCCTGCACCACGACATATCCATCATCGTCACGGTCCACAACACCGGCCGCAAAATCAGTGGCTGGCGTATGACCGATAGCCACGAATACGGCGTTGGTGTCCAGCGTGCTTTCTTCTCCGGTCACCACATTACGTACGGCGATGCTGCTGACACTGGCCGGTGCTACAGCCGGTCGTTTGAGCGTCAAGCCAGGAATGGCAATAGGTGCACCGGTGTTCTGTGTGGGGGAGGAGGTGCCGGTAATGGAGGTCACCACTGTGTTGGTCATCAGAGTGATGGTCGGATTGGCTTTGGCTCGGTCCACCATGATCTGCGAGGCGCGAAAGCTATCGCGTCGGTGAATCAAGGTGACCGAAGAACCGAACCGGGTCAGGAATAATGCCTCTTCAAAAGCCGAATCGCCACCGCCTACGACCACGATAGGCTTGTTCCTGAAGAAGAAGCCATCGCAGGTGGCGCAGTACGAGACGCCATGTCCGGACAGCTCCTGTTCGCCGGGCACCCCAAGCTTACGGAATGACGACCCTGTGGCGATGATAAGCGACGATGCCTCCAATTGGGAGTCATCGGAGAGTGTTACACGATAGGTCGGCTTGACCGAATCACTCTCACACGCCTCGATGGAAGAGACATCGTCTGCGATATAGGTTGTACCGAAGCGCTTGGCCTGTTCCTTCATGCGATCCATAAGATCCGGGCCAAGAATACCTTCCGGGAATCCGGGGAAGTTCTCCACCTCAGTGGTGTTGACCAACTGTCCACCTGGCGACAACGCACCAGTGACCATAACAGGATTGAGACCTGCGCGGCCAAGATAGATGGCGGCCGTGTAGCCAGCGGGACCAGAACCGATAATGATGACGTTATGTTTCACGTGAAACATTGTCACACCCCCATACGATATTCCGTGTCATTCAGCCAGATGCGAAGAAGGGGCGGTACCGTCGAATGTATGCGAACGGTACCGCCCCTTCTTGGGTCAGTTATCGGCATAGATGCCGATTAGAAGACCTCCACCTTTTCGATGTACAGCTGGTTCTGCGGCAGGCTATCCGATGGCACCCACAGCAGCAGATCCTGCGTCTTGACGGCTTTGGTGAACTTCACCTCAGTAGTGCCACCTTCAGCAAAGGTGAATTCGGCCACCTGCTTGCCTTGAGTGGGGTCCCCAGTGGTATTTGCGCGAATATAGCCCTTACCACCGGATGTGCGGATGGTGATAACCATGCGGTACGCATCCTGCGGCTGGTCAAGGTGCATGTAGTATGCGTACCCGGATTGGCCGCCAGGATTCGACAGGAAGTTGGCGCTGGAAATCGTAAACGCCGTGTTGTTCTCATGGCTCGGTTGCGGAACAGCGCTGGAATCCTTATCGCCGGACTTCTTGGCCTTGGTCTTCTTGGACGACGAATCAGCAGTCTCGGACTTCTTGGACTTGTCTGATGCCGAGTCCTTGGATTCGCTCTGAGTGGCATCACTCGATTTTGAAGAATCGTCAGTGGTGCCACCGTTCGTCGCGTTCTCGCTGCCACCAAATGGCACAGCGTCAGCTTGATATCAGGCCAGTCACCTTCACTGGAGTTGCTGGAAGCATCGGCAGGATTGTCTCCGGAGGATCGGAACGCATGCACTGCCCAAACAGCCGCTGCCACTACCAATATCAGAGCCACAATGATGGCAACGACCTTGGTTGACAGTTTGCCGAACAGATGTTCATCGGGCAGCTTGCTGTCAACCTCGTCATCCGGCACATTCTTCGGTGTGAAGCTCGGAGGAATGGCGCTTACTTCGGCAATGCGGGCCTGCTCCTCTTCCAAGGCACGCAGCGATTCCTCACCAGGAGCCACAGCACGGCCGCTGGCGTCGAACACGGGAATACGACTGGTTGTCTCTCCCACGGCGGCATCGGAAATACCGCCGGTAACAATAGGCACTGTCAACCGAGTATTATCACCCGGACCGCCGATGGGGGCCGGATTCATTTCGCTGTACCAGTCACCGGTGCCTTCACCGGAAAGATTTTCGTGCTCCCAGGCGTCAGAAAGGTTGAAGTCAAACAGACGGCGGGCATCAGACTGAGACTGGTTACCGTCAGCAGTACTGGACCCATCAGGCAGAGGAACCGGTGACATCGCGTGCGGAGCGGGGACGGCGGCCGTCTGAACCGGCAGGGAAGGGGTAATAGACAATTCCGGAAGACTGCTGCTGTTAATCAACGTGCTGGGAATAGGCACGATATCAGTCTCGTTGGCAGGCTTCAGTATCGCCTTGGTAATCGAGCAATCGCTTTCCACGCTCGGCAAAGCAATATCAGCATCGCTCAGTTCAGAGAGCGGCTTCCAATTACCCAACAAGGCATCGAGTTCTACAAGGGCAGCCATTGGCAACGTATGATCGTCGGGCTCGCTCAAGGCCAATCCACGCTTGCAAATCACGCGGAATTCGCCAGGGGTGTCTTGCGGCAAGGCACGCAGATTGAATGTGGGTGTCGCTTGGCTTGGCGTGCGTGTCAGCAGGGTGTAGAGTAATGCCGCAAGCTGGCGAATCGCATACCGTTCAGGACCGTCCGTGCGCAGATCGGTAGCGGACGTATCGGCCAGCATCGTGGCACATGGTGCATCGGCAATTTGCACACCGGAGGTAGTCACTCGAACGGTGTCGGTTGTGATGACGATGCCGCTGGGAGTATCCGCAATGACCTCGCGCAGCACGTCGGCGCATTCTCCGATAATCGACCGGATGGCGCTGTAGCTGAGCGGCTTGGCGGTATCTACCATGTAGTCAGTCAGGCATTGGCCGCTATCCACCGGCATGACAATGAGAAGTACGTCGGATTCCATACGGTATTTCAGTATGGGAATCACACGATCAGGGCGAGTGGCGGCGATGCGACCAGCGAGCTCATCGATTGCGGCGAAAGCGCTGCGATCGGTAATGATGAACAGCTGGCAATCCTTTGCCAGCACACGGTCGTTGGCTTTCCATGCCTGAATGCCAGGCTCCTCACGCAACGATGATACCAAGGTGTATCGGTTGAGAATCGTGTCTCCGAGTTGCGGTTTCATAGTGCGTTCGGCTCCGTGTGATTGGTGTTCGAGATTGGTCTTAGATATTCTACGTGCGGGGCTATCCTTGACGGGCTCCGTCTCAGGATTGATTTACGTAGCGTCGACTTTTTTCCGGCTGGGCTGTCACAGCAACGTCCTCACTGGCCGGAGTCTTGTGTAGACGGGCCAGTATCGAGTGATAGGCGCTGATGAGTTCCGGGGTGCGTATCACCCACAACACAGCCACATATACTACGGCCAGCACGATGGTGAGCACCACGCAGATGGCCAGCGCAGACCACCAGCTCATGTGCCCGCCTACTGGTCGAATATCCGCGTCGAACAGTGCGACTACCGGTCGTTTGATCAGCCAGACCACAACTCCGGAAGCCAGCGCCGCCACAATGGCCTTGGCATATGTCCTCGTGATCTCCCGACCGCCAAGATTGCCTTCGAACTTGCGGCGCAACATCATCAACGTCAGCGGCAACGCCAGTAATCCGCCGAGTGTCACCGAGCAGGCGATGCCGAGTACCCAATGCTCAGGAGGAAGTACCATCATGCCGATGATCATGAATACCGAGGTGAACCCATACTGCATCACCGCGGATAGGAAGGGGTGAAGGCCGTCCTCAAAGGCGTAGAACGTGCGCTGGATCAGCAGGAACGCCGACCCCAATGGAATGCCCATAGACAAGGCGATAAGCGCATAGGAGATCAACATAGTCTCGTCCATCGAGACGGACGGAAGCAATGCACGGATGATCGGTTCGGGGAACACGACCATGGCGGCGGCGAAGAACATGATGAGCAGGCCCACATTATTCAGTGCGCTGACCAGGTCGTGCCGTGCCTCATCCAGATTCGCAGCTGCGATGGAACGGGAGATTTTGGGGAACATAGCCGTGGATACCGATACGGCGATGAGTGAATAGGGCAGGATGAACAGTGTGTACGCATTCTGATAGGTCGCGTTGCCTGCCACGCTGAACAGGCTGGCACCCGTCAGTTCGTGGGCGCGCTGCGGTGCGGATGTGGCGATACGGGTAAGGATAATGCCGCAGATCTCACTGGTGATCACCACGCCCAAAGAGCCTAACGCCACGGGACCCATAGACCTGAGTCCAAAGCCGCCAAGCCCGAAGCTGGGTTTGTACTTGAACCCGATACGGGCCAGCGGCAGGAACAGTATCAGCGCTTGGAAGGCCACGCCCAAAGTCCAGGTGCCTGCGGTAAGCGCGATTTTGTCGGCGGTCCAGAATTCGAGGGGCTGTTCATTGGCCTTGCTGAACAGCAGAATAAAGCCAGTAAAACCGGCGCAACTAATAATGTTGGCACCGGTTGAGCTCCACGCATACGTGAGGAAATGGTCTTTGGCGGCCAGGATCTGACCCAATACCGTATACAGGCCGTAGAAGAACACCTGAGGCATGCACCACAGGGTGAACGAGGTGGTCAGGGCTATCATCTGGTGATCGTCGCTACCCACGTACAGGCGGGCAAGCAGAGGGCTGGCCGCCGCCATCACCACGGTCATGGCCAATAGGATGCCGATGGCCAACGTAATCAGGCGATTCAGTCGTTCTTGGGCGTCTTTTTCTTTCAACGTGCGCACGATCTGGGGCACCAGCACGGCGTTGAAGATGCCGCCGGACACCAGCGTGAACACGGATTGGGGAATCATGGAACCGGCCTGATAGGCGTTGGCCGCCAATCCGGTGGTGCCGATGGCCGCAGCGAGAAGAATCGTGCGGAGCTGACCGGTCACACGGGAAGCAGCGGTTCCCGTGGCCATGATCAGGGAATTACGACCTACGCTTGAACTCATTCGTCGGGGTCCTTCTTCCGATGGAACTGCCGCCACAGGCCGATAATGCCCAGTAGCACGGCGAAGCCGATGATAATGAAGCCGCTGGCATCACTGATGCGCATCATACTGGTGATCGCGGTGTCCTGCGTGTTGCCGAAGCTGTTGCCTTCCCGGTCGGTCAACGACACATGGGCCGTCGATGAGCCGGAAGTGGAAACGCGGATGGTGAAGGTCACCTGAGCGTCGCTATGCGAGGGAATATCGATGTCAGCGGTTCGCGAGGTGACGATCTGCATGGAGTCAGTCAGTGAGTTGACCTGCACGCTGACGGCGTAGGGAAGGTCATTGCTGACGGTGATTGGCATTTTCGCGGATTCGCTGAACACGGATATTGATTCCGATGGTTGATGCGTACGCCGTTCAGAAGATCGCTGGCCAGTGTTTTCGTGGCTTTGACCATGGCTTTTCGCGTGGCTGTCGGCTGGGGGGAGCCAGACATGGACCGCAGCGCCATATCGTCATGCAGCGCCAGTAAAGAGCCAATCCATTGCGTCGGATCGTTGCTATGCGAGGCGGTGTCATTGGCGTCCTGCCGGGCCAGGGCCTGCGGGTCCAACGACGAGACCTCGTCGGAATCAATCTCGTTCCTCAATATGGAGGTGGCCATGCGCATGATGTCATGCCGGCTGTCGGCCAACTGTCTCAATGCCGACCGGGTATTGGCGGTGTTGGCATCATCGGCCTTGTCGGGATTGACCGAATCGCTGACATTGTACGGATCGGCCTTGGCCATGGTCTTCAGGTCCGTCAGATTCAACCAAGACGCCTGCTCGAAGGCGCTCATCACCTGATCGATCCAGCTGGCCTCCGTGGTGCGGGAGAACGTCATAAGCAGGTATCGGGATGTATAGGGCTGTTCCATCTGGTAGAACGCGCTCTGAGCGATCAGTCGGGCCAACCGACCGGCATCGCTGGACTCGGCCTGCGCGTCCGTGCTGGTGGCTTGGCCCTTGGCCAGCGTGCCCAAGGTCGATTGCTCCTTCAGCACGGTGACATCGCCGGCAGGCGTATGCACCACGTAGGTGCCTGTGTGTACGGCTTCAGTCTGGTCGGCATCGAAAGAGGCATCGGCAATCACCGTGTCATAGCCCTGCTCGCGTGCTGCGGTCAGCGCATCCAACGTCCAACAGTTGTTGCCCTGCCATGCGTACGCGGAGGGTGTTTCGGAGTCGCCTCCGTCGGCATACCATGCGGCCGCCTGCTTGGCGTTCCACTGCTCAGTGGTGATGCCGGCCTTTTCGTAGGCCGCGGTATCGTCCAGTGCGGTATAGGCGGTGATGTCGAAGTCGGCGGGCTGCATGATGCCGGCAATGGACGGTTGCACTGCGGACTGACGCCAATACAGAGGATCCGCGATCACTTGCAGCGAGCGGTGCTTGGCGAATGTCTGCCCAAGGGATCGCGCGGTATCGGCATCCTGTTCGGATAAGGATATGGCTTGCGTATCAGTGGCTTTGGCCGCGTTGCTGGCGTCGGCGTTATCGGACTTGTCGGCCTTGTCCGTGCTGTTGGACTTGGACGATGTTGATGTCGAGGAAGTGGTGGTTTCGGCAATGCGATTGCTGATGGCCTTATTATCGACCTGCCAGCCGCTGGCGGTGTAGGGCATGGCCACGGTCAGGTTCATGGCCGGTGTTGTCGCGGTGTTGAGCCATCCGAAGATCGGGTCAGAAAACTCGGCAAATCGGCGAGTATCTGATTGCCAACGATATACGACAGCATCAGCGGTTTCGGTCCCCAACTCCCTATGGAGGCAAGGGTCTGCTGATTGGCGTTCACCTCGATGGTGACGGTGGCAGTGCCGCCGGCGGGAATCGATGGCACGTCAACGGAACCAACTCGTTGGGGGTTGGGATGGGGGCGTTGTTCTCGGCCCAATTCTGAATATCGGTGCGCGAGACAAAGGTGAACAACGCATTGGTGGTCAGGTGCAGTGTGCCGCTTGACGTGGCCGTGCTGTCCGTATTGCTGATGACCGCGGTGACACGATAGCCCGATTTGGAGGTGACGATGGGGGTGCTTTGCGTGATGGCAATGCTCTGCTTGGGCTGATTCTCGGTCTGATTGCCCGTTGCGTCCGTCGTATCGGATGAATCAGTCGTGTCCGTCGTATCGTTCGCGTAGACGGTCAATGGAGCGGCCAGCATCGCCACAACGGCGACGCCAGCCGCCAGTGCGTGTGCCAGACGTGTGCAATGTCGTAAGACTCCGGGTAGGTTCACTCGTTTGCCTGCCTGTTCTTCTTCCTGGCGTAGAGCCACGCGATTTTGCGTTCGTTGGGATAGCTCAACACGTCATCCAAATCTTCAAAACGCACCCAGATGCGTCTTCCGCCTCATGATCCGGGTCTCCTTCCACCGTCAGTTCACCGCCGGTCTGTTTGAGCGCGAAGTGATGGACCAGCTTGTGCACGCGCTGCGTGGTACCGGTGAACCAGTAGTCGATGGTGGCGATGGAATCGATCACCTCGCCCAGGATGCCGGTCTCTTCATGCACTTCGCGCACAGCGGTCTGCTGCGGGGTCTCGCCTTTTTCGATATGCCCCTTCGGCAAGCACCATTCGAGATGGCCGGAGCGGGAATGACGGGCGATAATGGCCACGCGGTTCTGGTCATCGAAAATCAGACCGCCTGCCGAATATTCGCGTACGACCGGCAGTTCCTGGGCATCCAGTGAAGCGAATGTGGTCGGACCGTCCGACGTACGGCGTTGCGGCATCATGGCCGGAGTCGGGCCGGATGGCGTCACCGGTTCTACCGGCACTGCCGGTTCCGGCGAGGCAACATCTCCGGACGGGTGCCGGCCGAAGACCGTGGCCGGCGTGGGATGCGCTGACGTTGCGGGCCTCACTGGTGCTGCAGACGGCGCTGAGACCGGCATGGTGACCGGCGTTGCGGCCGGTGCGGTACGTGCCGCAGGCGGCATCAGCACGTCGCGCGGAGTCGGTATCGCTGTGGTGTGCGCGGCGGCGGCTTGGCGACCGCAACGGCAGCATCTACGGCCGCGTGAGCGGTCGCCGCGGGATCGTTCGTGACGATGGTTACGGACGTTTGTGCCGTGGCGATAATCGGCTCGACCTCGGCAATCGTCTCGGCACCGGCCTCGCCGGCGATACCATCAGCCTGCCCCTCGATAGTGCCGCTGGTAGTGGCGATGGTGACGGTGGCATGCATGCCGAAGACGGTGGCCGGTGTGGGCATCATCGGCTTCGGTGCGGGCATGTCGCTGGCGGCGTCCGATATTTCGGATTCGGATGGTTCGGGTGTGGCGGGCGTTGCGGGTGTGCCAGGCACACCGGAATGTTGCGCAGTCGGTACTGCGTCTACTTCGTCTTGATGAACGGCCTGATTGGTGGAGTGGCTCGCGGTGCCGCCGACATCGGAAGAATCGCCCGAATCGGCGGAATGATGCGGAGTTTCGGACGTATACAGCAGGTGGTCTTGGGTATGGCTATCCGCCGAATCTGGTGTTTGCCCCAGCATGCGGGCAAGGTCGGCGGGCGTAATCATATTCTCCACCTTACTCAACCCCGTGTGCAGGTGGGGTAACGGTATGCTGGTAGGGCAGAAAAACGTCGCACGCGGGAAGGTGCCCATTGGATTTCGAAGTATGGCCTGAAGCATCGAACTTGGTCGACTGTTCGCCGAACAGGGTTACGAGCTGGCATTGGTCGGCGGCCCGGTCAGGGATTTGCTGCTCCATAGAAAGAGCCACGATTTGGACTTCTGCTCATCCGCACGGCCTGAGCAGTTCGAGCCGATACTGCGCCGGTGGGGGCATGACGGCTTCTGGGACATGGGGCGCAAGTTCGGCACGCTGGGTGCCATGCGCCGCCGCCCGGACGGCACCGAGGTCAAGGTGGAGGTCACCACCTATCGCTCTGACACGTACGATCCGGACTCGCGTAAGCCCGAGGTCAATTATGGCGACACGCTTGAGGGCGACCTGTCCCGCCGCGACTTCACCGTCAACGCGATGGCTCTGCGCGTGCCCGACCTGCAATTCGTGGACCCGTTCGGTGGTGCCAGTGATCTGTCCAAGGGCGTGTTGCGCACGCCGGTGGATCCGCGACAGTCCTTTGACGACGATCCGTTGCGTATGATGCGCGCCGTGCGATTCGTGGCCCAGCTGGGCTTCCGTATCGCGCCGGACGCGGCCGAGGCGATTACCTCGATGCGCGACCGCATCGACATCGTATCCGCCGAGCGTGTGCGCGACGAACTGACCAAACTGCTGCTCTCCGACCGTCCGCGCGCCGGCCTTGAGGCGTTGGTCGAATCCGGTCTTGCGGACATCGTCTTCCCGGAAATTCCGGCCCTGCAATTGCAGATCGACGAACACCACCGCCACAAGGACGTCTTCGAGCACACGATGATTGTGCTCGAACGTGCTATCGCCCTGGAAACCGGCCCGGACGGCCCGGTGCCCGCCCCCGACCTGACGCTGCGCTTGGCCGCCGTGATGCACGATATCGGCAAGCCGAAGACCCGCCGGTTCGAGTCGGGCGGCAAGGTGAGCTTCCACCACCATGACGCGGTGGGTGCCAAAATGACCCGCAAGCGTTTGAAGGCGCTGCGTTTTGACCACCATCTGGTCGAGGACGTCTCGGAACTGGTGAATATGCACCTGCGCTTCCACGGCTATGTGGACGAGCCGTGGACCGATTCGGCCGTACGCCGGTATGTCAAGGATGCCGGGCACCTCTATGAGCGGCTGAACAGGCTCACGCGTGCGGATGCCACCACACAAAACAAACGCAAGGCGATGATCTTCTCCCAGGCCATGGATGAGATGGAGGAGCGCGTCCGCGAACTCAAGAAGAAAGAGGACTTCGACGCGATCCGCCCGGATCTGGACGGCAACGAAATTATGGAGTTGCTGGGCCTGGAGCCCGGCCCGATGATCGGCCGCGCCTACAAGCACATGCTGGAATACCGCTTGGATAACGGTCCGGTGGACCACGATGTGGCCGTCGAAGAACTCAAGCGCTGGTACGCCGAGATTCAGTAGTCCGATACTAGTCCGATACCAAAAAACCGTACGCTGAATACGTGTCAGCGTACGGTTTTTCGCGAAGATGAAGCTGTATGCGCCTTACTGCGCCGTGTATGCGTCGTGTTTGGTGTCGGCGGGCAGCTTGGTCATGCTATCGGCGGCCTTGCAACCCTCGATATTGGTGATGGTCTTACCGGATTGCGGGGAGGAGTTGGTGTCCTGCAGATCGTTGAACGTGGCGCCGATGACCACATCGATGAGCTGATCCTCGCGAGCCGTCATGATCATGGTGCGTCGGTGAAATTGCCGATCAGCGTATACGCCTGATTAATGGCGTTCTTGCCGAAGTAGATGGTGGTGCGTTCAACGTCGGTGCTGGAATAGTTATCGATTTTCTGCACGCTGAATCCACGATTGGCCAAAGCTTCACCCACGGCCTTGGCGAATTGGCCGTGAGAGGTGCCGTTCATCACGCGAATGCCGACCGAAGCGTTGGACACGTATTGCGCTTTGCCGCTGCTGTCCTTGACCGCGCACGGCGCCGCGTTGCCGTAATTCGGCTGGCTGGCCGGAGTCTCCACTTCGCCGAGGCCGAAAACGTGGAAATTGAACAGTAGGGCTATGACCAGCACTACTGCCAATACCGCGCCGCTGATGGAAAAGACGATGGTCTGGCGGCGGCGCACGTACGCCTTGCGGGCTTCACGTTCATCAACCTGATACGTCATCGGTGGACTTCTTTCATGGGTCGGGTGGCTGGTTGCTACCTTAGCGTCACTGTCTGACGCTGATATTGGGGTGTTCGGGAGATTTGGCTCGAATAATACGATCGACCACAGCTGTATCGCGCCACACCTCGATAATGCGTTGTGCCGCTGCCTCGTCGGCGGCGAAAGCGACCACTGAGGGGCCGGATCCGGAGACGAATGCATGGCTGGCACCCGCCTGCGTGGCGGCGTCGATGGCCTGCCCGCTGCGGGGATGCAGGCTGATTGCCGCAGCCTGCAGATGATTGCGGTCGCCTTCTGCGGCTCCCACGATGTCAAAGGTGTGGTAGACCTCAGGAGTGCTGAGTTGCGACTGGTATGCGCCGACCAATACTTCGCCGCTGAATCCCTGTTCTATCAGCGCCAGCTCATCGCGGCTGCCGGGGGCGATATCCGTGATGCGTTCGCCGAAACCGGTGCCGTATGCAAGGCCACCGGTCAGGCAGAACGGCATGTCCGCGCCCAACGTGGCAGCAATGGTGCGCAGGCGCTCTATGGGCCAGTTCAGCTCCCAGAGACGATTGACCGCCAGCATGGTCGCCGCGGCGTCGGCTGAACCGCCGCCTAGTCCGGCACCCACGGGAATGCGCTTGGTGATGGTCAACGCCACATCCGGCTCGCGCTCGGCCGCCTGGGCCATGGCGAAGAGGGCCAGTACCGCATGGTTGCGGCGCATGTCGCTGCGTGAGGAGGCCAAGTCGCCCAAATAAGCGCCTTCGAGCTCCAGAGAGAATCCTGCTCCGGGTTGCTTGGCGGTTGCGGTGACGGTGTCGTATACGCCGATTGCGCAGTAGATGGTGTCCAGTTCGTGGCGTCCGCCCCATTCGTCGTGAGCAGGTCCCACTTCCAAGGTGAGATTGGTTTTCGCCGGGCAATCCACCGTAATGGTGATGGGGGAGAGCTCATCGGACTGATGTCGGGCAGCGGCTGAGCGTGGATGTGAGATTACCGGACTCATTGTGCCTCATCTCCATCTCCACACGATTCGATGGCCTTGGCCAGAGCGGTGAATTCGGCGATGGTGAGCGTCTCTCCTCGACGGGTCGGATCGATGCCGGCGATGGAGAATGCCTCGGAGGGCGCAATGGTCTTCAATGCCGCGTGCAGGGTCTTGCGACGCTGACCGAATGCCGCATCGATCAGACGAAATACGAGTTCCCGTTGTGTGCCGTCGTCTGTGCTGTTCGCAGTTCCCGGGGCAGCCGGGTCATCGGCCTGATACCGGGTGAATTTGACGAGCGCGGAATCCACATTGGGAGCCGGCCAGAACACATTGCGGCCGATGGTGCCCACCCGTTCGGCGGTGCCATACCAGGCGAGCTTCACGCTCGGCGTGCCGTAGATCTTGGAACCGGGCTTGGCGGCGAGTCTGTCGGCCACCTCTTTTTGCACCATCACCAAGAACGAGCCGAGGTTGTCGAAACGCTCCAACAGCGTGAGCAGAATCGGCGTGGCCACGTTGTACGGCAGATTGGCGACCAGCGTAAACGATGTGTCGCCGTTGAAATCAGGCACGTTCTCCGGGGTGACGGTTAAGGCATCCCGATTGACGACGGTGAGTCGTGACGTGGCTTCGGGCATGAATTCGGCGACTGTGCCCGGCAGTCGTTCGGCCAGCGGCGGATCGATTTCGACTGCGGTCATGGTGGCGCCGGTTTCCAGAATCGCCAATGTCAACGATCCCAGGCCGGGGCCGACTTCCATGACATGATCGGCAGCGGTCACTCCCGCCTCGCGTACGATACGACGGACCGTGCCGGGGTCGATGACGAAGTTCTGCCCGAATTTCTTGGTGGGGCTGATGCCGGCATCGGCCGCGATACGACGGATATCGGCGGCACCTAACAGGTGACCGGTGGCGGGAATGGTGTCGTTCATAAGTGTGTGTTCCTTGTGGGCTTCGTAACCGATCAGTACCAACCGACTTGTTCGGAATGTTGCCATGCCTTGGACGGGCTGCCGTAGGCTTGTGCGATGTACCACAGACCCCAATCGATCTGTACGGCGGCATCGTCACGGTAATTGGCACCGAACGCAGCCATTTTGTCTGCTGGTAGCGACTGAGGAATGCCGTAGGCACCGGAGCTCGCGTTTTCGGCATACCACAGCCAACTGGACTCGCGGGTCCATAGTTTGACCAGACAATCCCAGTCGTTGCCCGTCCACCCGCGCTGCGCGGCGGCACCGGCGGCATAGGCCTGAGCCTGGGCTACGGTCGCATGCCAGAGTCGACCGGAAGGCGTGGTGGTTGTTCCTGAATCGGAGCCAGAAGAGCCGGAATTGTTGTTCGTACCGCCGCCGGTGTTACCGGTGTTGCCGGTGTTGCCGGAGTTGCCGGTGTTGCCGGAGTTGCCGGTGTTGCCAGTGTTACCGGTGTTGCCGGTGTTGCCGGAGTTGTTGCCGCCGGTGTTGCCGGCATTGTTGTTGGACGACTCGTGCTGATTGTTGGAACCGGAATCGGCCTTGCCGTTATCGGCGGAGTCGGATTTCTTATCGGAACCTTTATCGGTATCAGACTTGGCGGCGCTACGGCGATGATCTGGTCGATGGCCATCGAGGTGACGGTCTCCGATTTCAGCGTCTCCGATTCGGCCACGCCATCCACATAGGTGACGTCGTACACCTGCGTCTTCTCGCCGTTGACGCCCTGCTGGCGCACATCGGCTTGCCCTTCAGCCAGATTCGGGTCGATGATGGTCTGGGTGGAGAACGGAATCACGGACGTGCGCGTCTCCTCGCCGTGGGTCACGCGGCGTACGCGCAGAATGGTCTCGTCGCCGTCTTTCTCAACGTTGACGCGATCCTCCTTGTTGAGCACGATGCCCTTGGAATCGAGGATGGAGGCGGCCGGCAGCTTGCCATTGGGGGCCACCGAGCTTTTGCCGTCGGCGATGACGGTGACCGGCCCGGACTGGTTGATCACCAGGCCGCCGGTGAGCTGGTTGTACACGTTCTTGATGTCGACGGTGATCTTCGCGGCGTTGTTCTGGTTTTCCTCGAAAAATCCCAGTAGCTGGTCGGCACTGGTGGCCACGGTCCAGAAGGGAACGGACGTGCCGTCGATGTTGATAGTGGTCTGGTAGGCGGACTGTACGGTGACCACGGCATGATTGGCGAGCTGGTCGCCGGACGAGGTAGTGACGATATCGTGGGTCTTGATATCCACCCCTTGTTCCTCCAGAAGACGGGTGGCCGTCATCGCATATGTGGTGACTTGGGTGGTTTGCCCGTTGATGTTCAGGCCACGGATTTACGCGCGGTGAACGCGAATGATCCAGCCAGCGCGATACTGGTCGCCGCGATACAGGCGATTACGCGGATGCGACGCAGTGTAACAAACCGCTGCGGGGTCCAACGCCGTGCCATTGCCATACTCTTCCTGCTGGGTGAACGATTACGCCACCCATCGTAACGGTTGTTCCGGCCCGTACTGCGGTTTCACCGGCCACCGTCACCATTCCTGCTCGTCAGATTGTTCTGAGCTCAAAAAAAGAAA